>CENL01050529.1_pt1 | contig 256492 bp, 200 predicted proteins | sample 530221 | NCBI WGS metagenome assembly CENL01 (sample SAMEA2619791, study PRJEB7988) | marine metagenome | isolation source: saline water (ENVO:00002010), including
GGGTGAGTGGTAAGCTTATCACTTAAACCTGCAAAGCAGAATTTTCTAATTATGAAACGCCATCCGGTCTTTTGATCGGGTGGCGTTTTTGCTTGAGGGTTTTCCCTGAAATTGGTTTATCATCAATCTATCACTCCCTTGTTAAACGACGGACTGCAAGGGAGTTTTAACAAATTTTTGAAACCGTACATTGGAGGGAAACCCTGTTTTTCAGTTTGTTTCTATTAAATCAACTGGAAAATATTACAAGCCCCGCTAAGATTCAACAGACCGATTTGTTTCGTAACTCCATGTATTCTCTTCATGCAGTCTCATCAAATCACTCAGCGGCTTCATACTTTCTCATTTTCCAGTGCATTCGCACATTTTGAAGCTCTGTTCATAATTGAACACTGATACCAACTCAACCTGAGTTTTAATACAGGAATTCAAGCGGTGATGCTTTGCGCCTCATTGACATTATTCCGTTCTACGTAATCCGTTTCATTTTATTATCAGGAGTTCAAGCAATGAAAAAAATGTTGCTCACCAAGAAGCGCGGTTTCACGCTCATCGAATTGCTGGTCGTGATTGCCATCATCGCGATTCTCATTGCATTATTATTGCCAGCCGTTCAACAAGCCCGTGAAGCGGCCCGTCGCTCGCAATGTAAAAACAATCTCAAGCAGATTGGACTCGCATTGCATAACTATCACGACAACTTCAAGACGTTTCCTCCTGGTGATGTTCGAGACACCTATAGTGGTCTTAATTCATGGTCCACCAGCCAGATCACCTGGATTGGCCGGATTCTCCCGTTCCTCGATCAGGGCCCCCTGTATAATCAGATTAACTTTGAGCGGGCTCCTGGCAATGGAGGCTCAAATGCCGACGTCAGAGTTGTGAATTTAACGGTAGTCCGCTGCCCCAGTGACTCATCACGTCGTCCTAACAACAGTTACGCCCAGACCAGCTATCTGGCTTGCCGTGGTACGGAAACAAGCTCTGGCAATGACAGAACCAATTCGATGTTCAGTATTAATAGCCGGGTCGCCATCCGCGATATCGAAGATGGCACCTCTAACACGATGATGGTTTCGGAAACTTTTGCCAGTGCACCTTTCTGTGATGATCAACCTGCCAGTGGCGTTTGTCCTGCCAGTTGTCTGACAAAAGCACCTTACACGGGTAGTAATCAGCAAGGTTATTCCTGGTTCTATGGAACGCATTACGAGTCTCATTATTACGGGACTGTTTATAATCCGAATAACAAGGACATGCCGGACTGTGGTGCTGGTTCCAGTACAACGTCTGCCCTGCTGGCGGCACGCAGTAAGCACACGGGTGGTGTCCACGCTCTCATTGCCGATGGTGCAGTAAGATTTGCCTCCGATAACATTGACAATACTATCTGGAGAAATCTGGGGAACCCTCAAGACGGAAACGTACTGGGTGAATGGTAAACCTGCCTTACCTGTGAAATGATGCAAACCTCGCCACGTATTACAGGTGGCGAGGTTTCTGCTTAGCATTTGTTTCATTACTGGATATAGCACTGGCTGCGACCGAGATCACTCTTCAGGTCCCATCGCAGCGATTATCAGCAAAGGTAAATAATTCGCTATGAATCGATACCTGTTTTCGTTCGTGTTAATGTTCTGTCTGGCTCCTTTTCAGTTCGGTTGTGGTAATGAAGAACCGCCAGCTTCAACTGGAAATGATGAGGACATCCTTAGTGAGACCTCCCCGGAACAGGAAGCTGAAGACATGAAAAAATTACAATAGGCATGCAGGAAACATCCGTGTTGCAACGGCATGTCAGATTGAAATCGCGGGAAGTTTCAACCGGGTCCGGCAGGTATCCAGAATAACGCGCGTGGCGCTGGCCCCGACGCGGCTCACTCCCAGATCACGAACTTCAAGAAGCTGATCCAGCGTTCGGATGCCGCCTGCCGCTTTGATCTGCACCCGATCTGGACTGTGTTCCCGCATCAACTTCAAATCATCTAATGTCGCGCCTCCGGTACCATAACCGGTCGAGGTTTTCACCCAGTCCACCCCCAGGCCCGCACAGATACGACACAGCTCGATCTTCTGATCATTGGTCAGGTAACAGTTCTCAAAAATCACTTTGATTTTCTGGCCTGCCTGGTGCGCGACTCTGGTAATCGCTCCAATTTCGTTTTCGACGTATTTCCAGTCACCGCTGAGTACCCGCGAAAGATTGACGACCATATCCAGTTCTTCACAACCATCCTCAATCGCCTGTTCTGCTTCTCGCTGTTTCATGATCAGCGTATGTCCGCCATGCGGAAAGCCAATGGTCGTGCTGGGATGGACAGTAGAGTGCTCCAGTATCTCGGCACACCGCTTAAGGTAAAAAGGCATAATACACACACTGGCCACATCATAAGCGAGTGCCAGCTGACAGCCTGCTTCCAACTCCGGAACCGTCAATATGGGACTCAACAACGAGTGATCGATCATCTTTGAAATTTTTTTGAACTGGTCTTCCATGAGCTTTACTCTCAACAGGAAATATAATTTCGCAGGTAAGTATGACACTGTCTCAACGCAGCCAGGCACGATTCTGTGGAACCTTCGTAGGCGCGATCTTCCACTTCGACGCACACCGGTCCCTGATAGCCGATCTCATTCAGTTGTGAAAAAAAGTGGCCCCAGTCAACCTGCCCCAGACCGGGTAACTTGGGAGTATGATATTCGAGGGGACAGGCCATAATTCCCACCTGGTTCAGCCGATGCCGATCGACGCGCACATCTTTAGCATGCACATGGAAGATCCGATCGGCAAAATCACGCAGGGGAGCCACATAATCCATCTGCATCCACACCAGATGGGAAGGATCATAATTCAGACCGAAATACTCGCTTGGAATATCCGCATACATCCGCCGCCAGATGGCAGGTGTGCAGGCCAGGTTTTTCCCGCCCGGCCATTCATCCTGGGTAAATGACATGGGACAGTTTTCGATTCCAACGCGCACCTGCTGCTGTTCGGCATGTTGAATAATCTTAGGCCAGGTCTGCAGAAAACGAGGCCAGTTCTCATCCACCGACTTTTTCCAGTCTCGCCCGATGAAAGTATTCATGCGATTGATCCCCAGTTTTTGCGAGGCGGAGATCACCTTCTGAATATGCTCCACATACTTACCGGCTTCTTCCAGATCGGGACAGAGCGGATTCGGATAATAGCCCAGCGCACTGATCTCGATTCCGAATTCGTCGGAGAGCTGTGAAATCGTTTCGACATCCGAATCGGTCAACTGCTCTGCAGAAATGTGTGTAATTCCGGCATAGCGACGGGAATCGTTTCCCTCAGGCCAGCACATGACTTCAACACAGTCATAGCCAATCTCTGCAGCCGCCTGAAATACCCCGCGCAGATCATAATCTGGTAAAATAGCCGTCACAAAACCCAGTTGCATTCTCTGTTTCTCCCTGCTGCTCCTGTGATATGTCATTTCGGAAGTTTCCTGGTCCGACACTGATATCATAAGCAACTAAGGAGAACAGGTCTACAACCGGAAACAGAAACCGCCAGGCCTGTTGCGACTGGAACGGTACGGGTGGAAGGTTTCATGGCTGAATCAAGCGAACAGCAGGCGGGCTTACCAGATCTCTTTCAGGTTAAATTCGTAAGCCTGCATACGACGTCCCGCTTCGAATTCTTCCGGGGCTTCCGCCAAAACGCGGACCCAGACGCGCTCGCCTTCATACTTCCCTTCGATGGAGATATGACAACCTAACTGGTCATCATAGTCGACGGGCAATGCCTGCCAGTATAAAGACTCGACTTCCTCAAATATTTCACCCAGCTTGAGGATATTGAAGCAGAACTTGGAAGGTGCCAGTACACCATCCCATTCACCACCGACAATCTCAGTACTGGAAGCAAATAATGTCACTTCCCACTCGTTGCGACTGCCGTTGTGGAAAAAATGACAGCCGATCGGCGAAAGCATATCGACATCGTACATCAGAGATGCCACTTGATTTGCCATTGTTTTCAGCCATGAAGGTGGGGCAGGCATCTGAAGTATTCAATCTAGTAACTGGTCTGGAAGTTGGGAGAATCAATTTAACTGCGCTGTAAATCAATTGACACAGGAACTAAGACAATGCCAGATCACGCGAATTTTACACGACTATCTGCTTCCCGGTTTCAGTGCAACTGATTTCTAATTGATTGAGGTGCCTTGCCCGTGGCTGCATCAGAGTCAGCCAGTATTTCATTCTGCAAGACGGCAATCAAGCGAAGATTCAATAGTGAGTGATTACGGCTAAAGACGTACAGAAACACTTTCGAATATCCGATTCCCCAAAAAGTGACGCAAAAAAAGTGCCAAATTGAGTCAGCTAACCGGATTAGTGATTTATACTGATTTGAGAATCAATATTATTTCAATATAGGGCAGCTTTAGTTCTGAATCTGTTTTATCTCACAAGAGATTTATCAAGTAAATAAGTAGTATACCGGACGCGTGAGATAGTGTGTAAAAAAAATAAACACCTTTGATTTACAGAATGTTCAAAGGTGTTTACGTTTTGATGTTTTCAGCAAACAGTTCTGAAGATGCAGATCAACTTGTCAGCAGGCCATTGATCATCATAATCGCGGCGGGCCCGACCAGGACCACAAAGATACCCGGAAAAATAAACAACACCAGCGGAAAGATCATCTTAACGGCAGTCATCGCAGCCTGCTCTTCGGCCAGTTGGCTTCGTTTCACCCGCATACTGTCCGACTGCACGCGTAAAGCCTGGGCAATCGACGAACCGAATTTGTCGGCCTGGATCAGAACCGCCGCCAAAGCCCGCATATCATCGACCCCACTGCGAATCCCCAGATCATGCAGCACTTCCCTGCGGGGACGCCCCATCTGTAATTGCAGATTACACAAGGCAAACTCACTGCACACATCAGGTGCGGTCTCTTCCAGTTCCTCAGAAACCCGTCGCATCGCAGCGTCCAGTCCCAGCCCCGCCTCCACACATACCACCAGCAGGTCCAGCGCATCAGGCAGAGACAGAAAAATACGTTCGACACGCCCTTTAATCAACAGACGCAGCGCAATCTCCGGAAGATAAAAGCCGATCCCCCCGGCAATCACCAGCGAAGTCCAGCCATTTTGAGTCATCCCAAAGTTATAAAAACCGTAACCCGAGCCCAGTACTACCCCCAGGAGACCTAATGCGACTTTTAACGAGAGAAAGATCGAAGGAGCCGCTTCTGAATTATAACCGGCGTTCGCCAGTCGCACTTTTAACTGATTTTCTTCCAGTTCTGATTTTGGTGTTAATGCCTTCGAAAGCGCAGGAGCCGCTTTTTCAAATAACGAACTGGCGGAATTCGCATCCTCGGGATTATTTCGCAGATGGGGATTCCGTAATTCATCCAGCCGCGCGTTGGCACGTGAATGATCGAAATTCAGTTTGTTGATCAGGGCAATCACACCCACAATCACCATTCCGAAAATAGCCCATGGTAATAATTGAACAAAATCCATGTTTAAATCTCCAGCATTCAACGAAGCAAAACAGCATTCACATTATTTCAGAAATCAATATACGAGGTACACTCCGAGGTATCTCTGCCTGGTCAGATTTTGATGTTGACAATCTTCTTAATCCACAAGGCACCCAGTACCTGCAGGACGATACCACCGGCAATCATTTTTCGTCCCAGCTCATCTGTAAACAGGAGCATCACATAATCAGGGTTCAGGTAATACACAGCAAAGAACAATGCGATGGGCAAAGCCATCAGCACAACTCCACTGATACGACCTTCCCCGGTCAAAGCCTGGACCTGACCCATAATCTTAAAGCGCTGCCTGATGATGTAACCGATTTTGTCCAGAATTTCAGCCAGGTCTCCCCCGGCCTGTCTCTGGATGACAACAGCTGTCACGAAAAACTTCAAATCCAGGTTCGGCATTCGCGTGAGCATGTTTTTCAATGCTTCTCCAATGGGAATCCCCAGATTCTGTTCTTCATAAGCTAACGCGAATTCCGTTGAAATCGGTGGCGGCATTTCCTGAACCACAACACTGAGCCCGGAGGAAAGACTGTGCCCGGAACGTAACGCACGCCCTACCAGTTCCAGTGCATCAGGTAACTGTTGTCCAAACTTTTTGAATCGCCGGTTGCGACGAAACAGCAGCCACATAAACGGTAATACCCCGGTGCCCAATGCAGCCACAGGGCAAAAAGGACCAGGTGCATTCGTAAACCAGGCAGCAGCAAAACCCATTGAACCGGTAACAGCGGTCATTAATAGAAATGTATCTGCTTTAAAAGGCGCTTCTGCCTGTTCCAGCAGCAGCTTGATATTTCCAAACTTATCAAATAAGTGTGCGACCTGATCAGACAGGCTGTTTAAGCCTCCCTTCACAAATTCTTCTTTGAGCAACGAGGCTGATTCTTCCGACGATTTCTTTTTACCGGTTATGACAGCCAGCCGATCTTCTGCCTTGCTGGACGAAAAATCCTTGATGACAAAGATGACGGCTCCTGCAAATGCCATCATTCCCAGAAATGCAGCGATGGAGATGATAAGTGTCTGATCCATCTCGGATTACCTTTATCGTTTGAAAAGTCGTGTTTTAAGTCTTATCGAAACAGAATTGATATCAGCCCTGTAATACGCGATTGGCAAACAGATTCCCTGGCAGTCGAATTCCGGCAGCCTCCAGTCGATCCATGAAAGCAGGTCGTACACCAGTCGCTTCAAAATGACCATAGGCTCTGCCGTCCGCGTCAATGCCATCCTGTACGAACAGAAAAATATCCTGCATAATCACGGTGTCCTGCTCCATGTTCAGAACCTCTGTCACGTGGGTTACCTTTCGCGGCCCCCCTTGCAACCGGTTGACCTGAATGATCAGATCCACGGCGGAAGCAAACTGTTGCCGTAATGCTTTGAGAGGCAGTTCCACTCCGCCCATCGTAATCATGGTCTCCAGACGGGAAACAGCATCACGAGGAGAGTTGGCGTGAATCGTCGTTAATGAACCTTCGTGACCGGTATTCATTGCCTGCAACATGTCCAGCGATTCGCCGCCACGACATTCCCCGATGATGATCCGGTCCGGTCGCATACGCAGTGCGTTTTTCACCAGGTCCGTTGCAGATATCGCACCACGGCCTTCGATATTGGGAGGCCGGGTTTCCAGGCGTAAAATATGTTCCTGTTGCAATTGAAGTTCCGCCGCGTCTTCGATCGTAATCACGCGATGGTCACTCTGGATAAATCCGGATAACGTATTTAACAGTGTCGTTTTACCGGAACCGGTACCACCACTGATGATCGTATTGATACGCGCTTTAATCGCACCTTCCAGCAGCATGGCAATTTCCGGTGTGAACGCACCAAACCGCAGCAGATCTTCCAGACCCAGTGGATTCGATCCGAATTTACGAATCGTTAATGACGGGCCATCCAGAGCCAGCGGAGGGATGACGGCGTTCAAACGCGAGCCATCAGGCAGGCGGGCGTCGACCAGCGGAGACGTTTCATCGACACGTCGCCCCACTTTGGAAACGATTCGGTCCAGGATCTGCAGCAGATGCTGATTATCGCGGAATACGACACTGGATCGTTCAATCCGACCGTTCTTTTCCACGAAGACATGCTTGGGACCGTTGATCATGATGTCCGCGATATCCTGATCTTTAAGCAGCAGTTCGAGTGGCCCGAAACCAAAAGTCTCATCCAGAATCTCTTCGATCAACCGCTCCCGTTCAGAACGGTTTAACAGTGGATTTTCGGTATCGCACAAGTGCTCGATGACCAGTCGAATTTCGCGACGCAGTGAATCACCTTCCAGATCACCCACGCGTGACAGGTCCAGTTTCTCAACCAGTTTGCCATGAATCAGTCGTTTCAGATCATCAAATGCCATATTAGAATCGGCGTGCGAAAAGCCTGTAGCTGCCATCTTATTCATAACTCCTTGAAGTTGTGTCTTTAATTTAAAAACCAGAATGTTCTGTCCGACTTCGACATCCGTAATCACATCAGCGATTCAGGCAGATGTGACAGGGTTTTCAGCTTAAATTTAGTTCATAAAATGACAGCAAGTCGCCTTAAGAATAAAATGATGCAAAAAAGCAGCATCTCCGTATCAGCCAAAAGCGGGCATGCATAACGGTTATGTCGATGATGTCCGGTTTAAGTTCTCTGACGGTCAATCCGGTTGATCTCATCGCAAACATGATGGACAATGAGATTGCAGGATTCATCGGCTTTTCCTCCCTGTGAGGTGGCTTTTCATCAGTGTAAGAGCTGAAAATCAGATTCACCCTGCATACCGTCTGCCGCTCTCTGAAAACCAGCAGCAAACATCTCCAGCCGCATTACCGCTACAATCCTGAAAAGTAAAAACATTGCTGCAATTATCAATTATTGTTCCTACTTATTGCGAAGCTGATAATCTGACGGTCCTCATCCCGCGCGTAAACCGCGTTCTCACTGAAGCCGAACTCGATGCGGAAATCATTGTGGTCGATGACGACAGCCCGGATGAGACGATACAGGTGTGTGAGGAACTGGCCGAAATCTGTCCCCTGCGGCTGATTACCCGCAAAAATGAGCGTGGACTCTCGACTGCTGTGATTGCCGGACTGAATGCTGCCTCGGGCGGTATCCTGCTGGTCATGGATGCAGACCTCTCCCATCCTCCTGAAAAAATACCCGAACTGGTTTCCGCTCTCAATCAGCGTCAGGCGGATTTTGTGATCGGCAGTCGCTATGTCGAGGGAGGCACAACCGACCAGAGCTGGGGCTGGTTCAGAAAGTGGAATTCCCGGGTAGCCACCTGGTTATCCCGTCCTTTCACCAGTGCTCGAGACCCCCTGGCCGGTTTCTTCGCGATCAAGAGGCAAACTTACCTGAAGGCCCGCCAGATCCTGAATCCCGTCGGCTATAAAATCGGGTTGGAACTCATCGTCAAATGCCGCTGTCAAAACGTGGTTGAAATTCCAATTGAATTTACGGATCGAGTCGCAGGCTCGAGTAAGCTTTCATTCAAAGAGCAACTACGCTATCTGAAACATCTCAAACGACTGTTCGATTTCAAATATCAGAACTATGCCTATTTCACTCAGTTCGCACTGATTGGGCTGACGGGTGTCTTCGTGAATTTGCAGATGCTCGCCCTGCTCTCAAACTGGTTGATATCCCCGATCGCTGTGGCATTGGCTATCTGGACTTCCATGAGTACCAACTTCCTGCTCAACCGGAACATCACCTTCTCATACGCCAGGCATAAACCGTTCCTGAAACAGTACCTGAGCTATTGTGGCAGTTGCCTGACCGGTGCGGTCTTTAACTGGCTGACGACAATGGTCCTGAGCCGGTCCTTCCAGTTCTTTGAGAAGCGGATCCTGCTGGCGGCATTCATTGGAATTCTGGTCGGCATGGGCTTCAATTTTCTGCTCTGCCGCTATCTGGTTTTCTCCAAACACAAACCAGAAGCAGAGACAGATACAGCAGCGACCGATAAAGAACTCAGGCGCACAGAGTAAATACTCCCGTTTCGCAAGAGATGCTTTCCAGACCGGTCCCTGTCAGTCGGGCAGGTCATCCTGCTGTGGAGGCTGACGTTTCTGCTGCTGGGCAACTTTTCTCTGAAACTGTTCAAAGGAATGCGTCAGCGAATCCAGCAGGCGGGGAATGTTCGGTGCTGCCAGATGAACGCGGGCAGACACACAGGAACGGGGAAAAAACGTTGTAATGAAATCGAACGAAAATTCCGTTGCCGAGTGTCCAATCCGTACCGCATTCGCATACGTGCCGGACAGCATTTCATCGGGCAGCTTCAATTCATCATACAGTTCTTCCGCTGACGGCGGTTTCTGGGCAGATTGCACCGGGCTGATTTTGGTTTCCGATGTCTCTTCATTACCGGACTCCGGGGTTCTCGTCTCTCCGACCACTCCTGCCCCGCCTGCAGCTGCCCCCGATACTGAATCGGCTGTCGGGGAAACAGGCTGCTCCGTTTCAGGAGTTTCGATACCTGCCCCGACGTTGATGGATTCAGAGGATCCAGTGACCGCGGGAGGCAATGGAGTCGGGATGACTGGAGTCCCAAACCGATTTTCATAGTTTGTAAGATTATCGCGGAGTGCGCGTATCATCTGCGGAACGACTCCAATCGGGAGCACGACCCGTGCGACGACCTGCTGCGGAGTGGAAATCCGCAACAGAAAATCAAGGATGAATTCATGGCCTCCCTGAAGCACAACAGCGCCCGTACTGAAAACGCCACGTGAGACGCCTTCCGGTACCCGGGCACTGACCTGGGAATGCCTGATTTCCTGCGTATGGCGTTCCGGATTGAATTCGGAAGAATCATCGTTATTGTCTGCTGGCGTCGGATTATCACTCATGGCTACTGTTTCATTCTTTCAGGTTGCTTGACGGTCTCGCGACTCAAAGATCTTGGTTGACAATAATCATAGCAGGTTCCGGACGACACTCAGCAAACCAGACAGAGCATTTTGATCATTTCATGCGATCTGATACTACGTCTGAATAGCCCGTAATTCTTTGGGCAGGGGAAATCGAACTGACTCCTTGCGGACAATCGCATTTTCGACTTCCGCCTGGTAGTTATCTTCCAGAAATTGAATCAGTTCCTGCACGACGACTTCGGGGGCACTGGCGCCCGCTGTGATCAGAATGGTTTCTGCCTGGTCGAACCATTCCGGTAAGACCTCTTCCACCCCGTCGATCAGATAGGCGGGCTTGCCGGCCGTCTTACCAATTTCCATTAAGCGTTTGCTGTTGGAGCTGTTCTGACTGCCAAGGACAAGTACGAGGTCGACTCGAGAGACCAGTTCAGAGACCGCCTCCTGTCGATTTGTGGTCGCATAACAGATATCTTCCTTCGGTGGACTTTCAATGGCAGGATATTTTTCCTTGAGGCTGCGAATCACGCGGCCCGCTTCTTCTACACTTAAAGTGGTCTGAGTCAGAAAAGCCAGTCGCGCCCCTTCAGGAAATTCCAGGGCGGCCACTTCTTCCGGAGTTTCGATCAGGGTGATGCTTTCCGGAGCTTCCCCCATCGTACCGATGACTTCGTCATGCCCTTCATGGCCAATCAAAATGATATGATACCCGGCGTCGGCATACTTGATGGCTTCGGTATGCACCTTGGTCACCAGCGGACAAGTTGCATCAATCGTGCGAATATTTCGTTCTCGCGCCTGGTTACGAATCACCGGGGACACCCCATGAGCACTGAAAACCAGAATAGAATTTTCCGGTACTTCACTGACTGCTTCGACAAAGGTGACCCCCTGGTTCGTAAAACGATTCACGACATATTTATTATGTACGATCTCATGATAGACATACACATTACTGCCAAAAATGCGAATGACTTCTTCAAGACACTCGATTGCCATATTCACACCCGCACAGAAACCGCGGGGATTCGCCAGAATTACTTTCATTGTTTTTGTTCCAGTAGCACAGAAATGCAATTTCTTATTTCTGTTGAGGGGCGTCGTATCCCATTCCCCTGAAAAGGTGGCAGGGGTAATGTCCCGTCTGCAATGATATGAAGCTTCAAATCCGTCAGAAGTAATCCCTCTGACTGTCTCAGCTACTATTCTATGCTGATCATCAGGCGAAACCAGATCCGGGAAGTTGATTTTTCCCACTTTCAACAAAGGAAAACCAGTTTTCAGCTTATTTCGGGCGAGAAACTGATCGATTCATCAACAGTTGCCAGACAGACACGCGCAGCGACTCACACTGGTGGAACCAGATCAACAGGCGATCAACAGCTCGTCGGTCTTATTCGACTGTCACACTTTTTGCCAGATTCCGTGGCCGGTCGACATTGCAGCCGCGCAGAACCGCAATATGGTACGAAAGCAGCTGCAATGGAATCGCCGTGACAAGAGGTTGAAGAAAATCGTCGACGTCGGGAACATAAATCACATCGTCAGCAATATCCGCAATCTTATCATCCCCTTCGCAGGCGATGGCGATGACGGGGCCTTTACGTGCTTTGACCTCTTCCAGATTGCTCATGACTTTGGGATAAATCTGTCCGCGGGGCACTACAAACACACTGGGAGTGGCTTCATCCACCAGGGCAATTGGACCATGCTTCATTTCAGCAGCCGGGTATCCCTCGGCATGAATGTAGCTGATCTCTTTGAGCTTCAGCGCCCCTTCCAGAGCACCGGGAAAATTATACAGGCGTCCCAGATAAAGAAAGTTATTAAAGTTGCAGTACTTCAACGCAATGTCTTTCACCTGCTCATTGCATTCCAGGCACTTACGGATCTGGTCGGGAACTTTATGAATGGCGTCGATGATTCTGCGCCCCGCCGGATACGACAGGTGACGCATTCGTCCCAGAAACAGTGCTAACTGGATTAAGACCATAACCTGAGAAGTGAAAGCTTTTGTCGATGCCACTCCTACTTCCTGTCCGGCGTGCAGATAAATCCCGCCATCCGCTTCACGGGCGATCGTCGATCCGACCACATTACAGATCGCCAGTGTGGGATGGCCTTTTCGTTTGCATTCGCGCATCGCCGCCAGTGTGTCCGCAGTTTCACCACTTTGAGTAATCGCGAAAATCATGGTACTGTTTGAGATCGGAGGATTGCGATAGCGTAATTCACTCGCATACTCCACCTCCGTCGGAATCCGGGCAAACTCTTCCAGCAGATATTCACCCACCAGTCCGGAATGCCAGCTGGTTCCACATGCTGTCAGCACGACGCGATCAATTTTTCGCAGTTGTTGTGCACTCAGATTCAAACCACCAAATTTGGCAGTCGCTTCATCTTCATCCAGGCGACCACGCATGGCGTTTTCCAGAGCCTGGGGCTGCTCGAATATTTCCTTCAGCATATAATGTTCAAATTCACCCAGTTCCGCTTCGACACTCACCTGATCCAGGGTCTGAATCGAAAGCTTCTGCTGACCTTCATCACGGTGAAAGATTTCGATTTCATCGCGTGTGATCACAGCCATTTCATGATCAGCAAGGTAAATCACTTCGTCGGTATACCCCGCCAGCGGGGTGGCATCACTGGCGATAAAATGTTCGCCTCTGCCGACACCTATCACCAGCGGACTCCCCAGACGTGCAGCGATCATCACGTCGGGCAGATCCCGAAACATCACAACCAGGCCATAAGTTCCCTTGAGTTTCGTCAGGGTGATTTCTACCGCTTTCAGATAGGTGGCCAACTCTTCCGGGTCAGAACCAAATTTAATTTGTTCTTCGAGATGATGTGACAGCAGATGCGCCACTGACTCGGTATCAGTCGTTGTACGAAAAACGTATCCCAATCCCTGCAGTTGCTTTCGCAGCGAAGTATAATTTTCGATCACTCCATTATGGACGATGACAACATCAGCGTTTCCCCCTACATGGGGATGCGAGTTCTGATCGTTGGTTTCGCCATGCGTCGCCCAGCGTGTGTGTCCGATGCCTGCCGTACCGGAAACCGGATTCGACTTGTAGAGGGACGCCATCTCGATAACACGTCCTTTTTTCTTGCGAATCTGGATCGCATCACCATCGTGGACCGCGACACCGGCACTGTCATAGCCACGATATTCCAGTTTCTGCAGCCCCTTGATCAGAATGGGCCCGGCCTGTCGATGACCGATATATCCGACTATACCACACATGTTTCGCGCTCCATCGCTGGATGAGGGTAAAATATATATTGAGTGCTCAGCGCAATTCCCCATCATTCTGGTAGCCTGTCATCCTTGTTCAAGTTACCAGAACTTAGAAATGAAAGGGGGTAGCTCGTGAGTCTTGATTTTGTCTGTTGAGAACAGTTTCAAGTGCGGGAAGATACCACAAGATTCGAAAATAAGTCAACTACGATTCCGTATGATTCGTTTGAACACATACGTATTAAACTACTGTAAATTATATACTTATATAAACTTACAGTCAGGCTCCTTAATCTCACCCGTTATCCGCGCGGGAGATCTGAACCCGTTCTGCTGCCAGTCGCGCGACGGCAAAAGCACAGGCAGCGCCTGAAATGGATCGGTCAAATATCTCAGCGACATTCGTGATCATTGCCTGAGCAAGTTGCGGATGGGAGCGAGCGATTTTTTCTGCAAGGAACACGGAACTGCCACTGATTAAAACGGTCTGCGGAAGGTCATCCATACGACTCAGGACCTGAGTGAGTGCCTCGGTAATCTGTGCCTGCTGTCGTGCTGCCAGCCAGCCTGCCATCTCGATCGCTTCTGTTTCGCTCAGTTCATTAATGTCACAACAGACAGAACGGGCAATTCGGGCAAAGGCATTCGCCCGTGTCGCAGGTCTGCCGTCCGCCGTATCCACATCCTCGGGAGATTCTGGCACCTCTTCCATCAGCAGATAGAGATCTGCCGTCGTCGCAAAAGATTCCGCCGCCAGGGGACAGTCCTGTCCCCGTAATTGTACACTTTTCTCCAGCATCGCCAGTGGGGTCCGACGACCACCGGTATAAACCAGTTCTCCTGACAGTAATCGTTCGACATCTGTTAATCCCTCGGAAACCGGTAATCCGTTTTTGAGTGGAATCAGATCGGTTGTCGTTGAGCCGATATCGATCAACAGGCCATGCTGATCCGGAATCATCCGTCCCAGCCAGGTTGCCAGCGCATGCCAGTTGGCGGCAGCCGCCAATAGAGGAAATTCCCGTGCAATCTCTGTGGGCAGAAATTCGGCTCCGGTCTGCCAGACCAGCACGGGCACACCGGGTACAGCCTGTTCGACGGCGGTCAGAATATGATCCACCCCATCTGCTTTAGTTGAAAAGCAGTCTGCCAGCTCCCCAGTCATCGTCACCGCAACCAGATCGGGTCGCTGGAACGAGGTCAATAACTCCTGTAATCCTGACTGTAGTAATTCGGGAGTTTTCCAGAGTTCAAACAACATCGACCGGGCCGCACCATCGCTGTCTGCCGCCTTGAGGTTCGCACCGCCGATATCCAGGCCAATGACATACATGTTCAGTTTCTCGATTCAGATTGTGGTAACAGTGTAGAACTTCCATCTGGCTGAAACCGAATCGTTTCTCCCTGCTTCCATTTAATGTCGGGGAAATCGGTATCCGGAGCAATGAGTCGGGCTGCCAGATTATCAAACGTCAGCCTGCGATAACCAGTGTAACTGGTCGTCAGTCTCGGATTGATTTCCACCAGCACGGGTTCGTGCGGCGCGTCTTCTGGTAAGAGAATATCAAAGCCCACATATCCCGCAAGTCCCGGCAGTAAATCACAGACACGATTCAGTAAATCAGAAATGGCCGGGATCACACGGGCATTGACGTCCGCGGGAATGGTTCCTCCCTGATACCGAAAGCCCTGCTTCCAGCTGATCTGCTGCTCCCCCACCGGAAAAATTTCCCGTCCCCCCGCTCTGATCAGTGCCACGGTCGAAAGGGCTTTTCCAGGCAGTAAAGGTTGCATCAGAAACTGTTCCTCGGATGATCTCAATTGATTCCTTCGTTTCTGCAAGCAGTCATCATTTTGAAACGTTTCTAATCCCAGACCTCCTGCGCCGAAACGATGTTTGATCAGACAGGGAAACGAAACCGCAGACCGAGGCAACTCACCTGTAAACTGCCAGGTTGGAATTGTGGGGATTGAGGATTCCTGCATCAATTCAAACAATCGCCACTTATCGGCTGTTAACTGAATTGCTTTGAGAGCAGAGCCGGCGACTGTCGCGCCCCAATCCAAAGCCAGCTGCGTTCGACTGGACAGCAGATCCTCGAACTCGGGTGCGATGACCATCACACAATCGGCTAAGCGACAGGCTGTTTTAAAGTTCTCACGTTCCTGCTGTGATGTGGCGGTGCGGAAGATTTGCAACCGTCCGGTTCGGAGCGCTTCCACTATGATCGGTGATTTCAGAGAGAGCGTATGCTGCAGGATTGTCATCACGCGAAAGTGAGGGAGCACAAGCAGATCAGTAATGACCGCTTCCAGCATTGCGGTTCCCTCTTTGAGTAAACCGGATTCTGCACCGGTCAGGTCGCAGGCACCACTACAGAGATATTCAGACACAAAGATGTTCAAAGCCGATCCTTGCCACGTTTTTGTTACTGAAACAGGCTGCGTTGACTTCGCCTGTCGGTATTAAATTCAGTACCGCCTGTATCTTTCATACAACACTTCAAGCAGGTTCAGTCTAGAAACTCCACTATGCTTTGTTAATTGCCCTGACGAATCATCTCAAGTTTTTCAGACTGTTTTTCATAAGCTTCCTGCCATGCCCCTCCTGTACGGATTCTGCCGAATGGAACGCACTTAATACTGTTAGAATTCATAGAGTCACCATAATCGAGATAATGCAGATAAACACGTGTTTTCCAGCTGGATTCGCGCAATTACTATTCTCAATTTCCTGCAAATCTCTCCCTGTTACACTCAAGTTTTCGTGATAAACTTTCAGTGTATTGTTTTGTTTTAACCAACGGGGATTATTCATGCCGGGTAGCAGAATTCGGCCCTCATCAGGAGTCATATCATTCCTGCTGCTGCTGTTGACACTCTCGACAGCAGCCTGCTCAGCCCTTGCGCCCAGTCAACGCTCCTCCTGGAAACTGACTGATCCGCCCCCTCTGGACCCCCAGAATCAGCCATTGAACGGTCCCGTTCCGCAGGCATCTCCCCAGTCACGTGAAACGCAACGTGTCAATCCTTTAAGTCAGCCACGAACAAATCCCCAGACAATTCCGCAAAGACAGCCGACTTCGCCCCAACCCAAAGAAGATCTGTTTGCCGTACCGGAATCGCTCAAACAGAATCAGCCTCCTCAACCGCGAGACCTGCCTGAGCAGGTGATGCCGCGTCCCCAGTTGAACGCACCCGATATCCAAAGCAGATCGAAGCCGGAACCTTTATCAGAACAGCCATCAGGCCCCATGATGACTGCACCTGCGACCGCTGGACCGCTGGAGATGACGGTGGACGTCATTCCCAAACGCCAGCTGGGAAGTGGCGCCACATTCTATCTGATCATCAAAAATGCGAGTGATCGATCCGTCAGAAATGTTCTACTGGAATGTGAGTTTGATGCCGCCCTGATGTTCCCGGGTCGCCGCGAAAAGAAAATCGGACAGCGTCTGGGCACACTGCAGCCCGGCGAATCAAAAGAGATTTCTCTGACACTCTTCAGTGATGTTCTAGGCAGTCACTGTTGTCGTTTCCGGGCATTGGCTGACGGAGATGAACTGGTCTGGAAATCGGTCTGTGTGGAATATGAAAAGAAGCAACTGGATCTGTCTGTGGTTGGCCCCTCTTCCCGCAGCATCGGCAGCCGGGCAGAATACAACCTGAAACTTTCCAATGTGGCAGACGTCGATCTGAATAACATTCAGGTGGCAGTCACATACGATTCGGCCCTGATCCCTCGCGAAGCATCCATCGGTTCCACCAGGGAATCCGATCGGTTGACATGGACCCTGGATACGATTCGTGTTGGTGAAGGGGTGCAGCTGCAGGTGGAATTCGAATGCGAAGTTGCCGCCGAGCATGCCTGCATGCGAGTCAACGTGACCAGCCCGGACCTGCCCAACGAACAGGTTTCGGCCTGTCTCAAAGTCACTCCTGCACAAGGCGTGCTGGATGTGCAGGTCCGCGACACCAAAGATCCGATTGCCCGCGGCGAAGAGACGATTTACGAAGTCAGCATCGAAAATCGAGGGCTGCAGCCGGCTAAAGATATCGTCCTTCAGGCAAAAATCCCGCGTATGTTTCGCGTCGTGTCTGTCGAAGCGCACCAGGGAAATCAGAAGCTCAATCTCAGGCCGGAAGTCAATCAGGATATCCTGCGTGTCTCTCCGGTACGTGAACTTCCTGCCGATGCCTTTCTAAAGTACACGATTCTGGTCAAAGCGATTGGCTCGGGTGACGGCGAATTTAATGTCACGATATCCGGTGCGGATGCGGAAAAGCTGGAAACCCAGGTAACCGAAATCACAACGGTAAACCGTTAATCAGCACCGCTACCCTTATTTCTGTTTTACCTGCTCAGGAAAATCGCGTTTGTAGCGTTTCACCAGTGCCTCCATGTCGGCAGGAACGATATAGATTTTCCCGCGAATGGTTTTTGTCTCTCCCGGTTGCAGTCCGCCCAGACGGAAATCAGCGTGCAGACAGCGAATCACGCCCTGAAACAGTTCCTGATACGGTTCAAACGCAGTGGCGAAGATCCACTCTCCATCGCCGCTGTAACAGCCGATCAGGCCATTACTGGGGACTTCACTGTTTAACGGACGGGGATTCACATCGGTGCGAGGCACATTCTGCGGACACCAGACCTGACCGGGTACATAACGTGCTTTTGTAGCCCAGTTGCGGGTCGGCATGAAGGCTGGCTTGCCATCCAGAAAGACAAATGATTTTTTGATGTAGGCATATTTATCATCTGTCGTGGAGGCGCCCAGGCCGGCAAATTCACCTACACGGATACAGGGTTGTGCCCAATGGACTTCAGAGCGTCGTTCGGTCGGATTGTGAGCCACCAGCTGAAAGTTGACCTCATCCCCTTTTGCGGTAATTGTATGCTGCACCGTTACACCATCGGCTACCGTGCATTTCAGTTTCAGAACGGTCTGGTCTTTGTTCAGGGAGAGCGTCTGTGTTTCGTGTTTGACCACCGTATGCTTTCCCCAGTCGGCATCAGTCGAATTCGCGCGACAGTAAGCTTCCAGATAATTGATGGGGATCTTACCCCCCGGAATATGATCGCCGTGAATATACAGCATGTTTTTTTCACGCGAGAGCGTCAGACGCGGATTCGCTTGTGTCTGGCTGTCTGATTTTTCATTGCCCCGGCACGTAGCAGCAGCATCATACAGGCAGGTCCCTGCCACAACTCCCAGCAGTAAAAGCGAATTCGCGAGCGACTTCATCACTTCCTCCGGTTTCATTTTCAATTTGTAAAACTGTCAGATCTTCCTTTTGATATCACGGTAGAAAAACAACCGAAGTGCAAACCACACTCCGGTTGTTGAATCAAATTCGATTTGTCGACTCTGTTCATACGAAGGGAGTCACACCGGGTGTCGCCACTTTGGGTTCGGGCAGCGACATGGTCATGTCGTATTTCTCGGGAGAAAGATCTTCTTTGGAATTCATCGCTTCTTCCCAAGTCAAGGTCTTGCCTGTATAGGCAGACATGCGGGCGATAATTCCCATCATGGAACTGTTCGCCATGTACTCACCATTATTGATCACTTCACCATTTCTCAGGGCCTTGTACATCGCATTATGTTCCAGCTGATGCATGTTGGTGCGACGGCGAGCGCCTTTCCAGGGATTCTTACCTTCGATCTGGTATTTCATCAGCGTGGCAGTCCCCTCGGTCCCTGACACGGTATCCACAAACATGGAACTGCAGCCCAGTTGATGACGGGTGGACGCGACAAACTTCGCCCCGTTGGCATACTCGTACACCGTACTGAAGTGATCAAATATTTGTCCGTAATCTTCACCGGTTCGTGTCTGACGTCCGCCTGTGCTGTAGCAGCGGACAGGATATTCTCCCATGACCCAGGACTGCTTATCCAGTTCATGCACGAACTGTTCGGTATTGAAGTCACCCGACAACCAGGTGTAGTAATACCAGTTCCGCATCTGGTATTCCATGTCTGACCATTCCGGCTTGCGTTTCACCATTTTGGCAACTCCGCCCAGATAGCGGGTGCTGTGCATGGCGATGATATCACCAATGCCACCATTATGAATCTTATCGACCATCTCCTGCATCCCCGTCTCATACCGCCAGCAGAGACCGGAAACGATCGTGAGGTTTTTCTTTTTCGCTTCAGCAGTTGTTTTCAGTACAGAGCGAATCCCGGGTGCATCCACGGCGACCGGTTTTTCACAGAACACATGCTTGCCGGCATCGATACAGGCCTGCAGATGCTGTGGACGGAAATGAGGAGGTGTTGCCAGAATGACCAGATCCACATCAGAATCAATCAGTTTCTGAAAAGCATCAAAACCGACAAATTTATGGTCCGCGTCGACTTTGATGCGATCCTGAACTTCCGTTTTTTTCAGGTTCTGATAACTTTGCTCCAGCTGATCGCCAAATGCATCCGCCAGTGCGACCAGTTCGACATTCGAATCCGCCCGCAGGGTCTGTGCTGCCGCTCCTGTTCCACGACCGCCACAACCAACCAGTCCGACTTTGATCAATTCGGTGCTGGCAGCAAAAGCACCAGAAGTTAACGCAGGATTTACAACCAGCCCCGTTGTTGCCAGCGTGGTCAGAGACTGTTTCATAAATTTACGGCGACTCTGGTTCGGCTGTTGTTCAGATGCATTTTCGGACATGGAAAAACCTTTCATTCAGATGGTAGACAGGGTTCTTAATCTGTATCTACTACGCAAATAATTGTTGAAGAGCTAACTACAGGCAGGATTAATATGAGGACGGTCATCTGACAGCATGGCTACTAAATGACCTTAATTTATTATCAACTCTGTCTCAGGCAAGATCAAGTGCACGATCCATGCGTTCCGAAATATCCTGCAATCTCTGGCGATCTCCTCCTTTGACTTCCGCTGTCGCCCAGCCTTGTGTGTAACCTATGTCTGCCAGGGCTTTACGCACTTCAGACCAGTTGCAGTCCCCTTCCGTAATCTCAACCTGAAAACCTTTCCAGAGTCCTTCGTCGACCTGTTTCTTGCGACTGTATTCCTTGATATCCAGTTTGACAATGCGGGGGCCCAGGATGCGAATCCACTGTTCGGGCCAGCCGAACCTTACGACATTTCCGACATCGAAATACACGCCTGCCGCGGGACTCTCCAGTTCATCAATGAAACGCGCCATCTCCAGCGGACTTAACAGAAAATTGTTCCAGACATTTTCGACCAGCAGTTTTATGCCTTGCTGCTCGGCATAAGGCAGATGCCTTCTCAGCTTAGCCTGCTGCTGTTGATACACCACATCGTACGGGTGCTTGTCGTCAACGCGGCCGGCGACAACCAGCACACTCGTACCGCCGTAATATTTTGCCTGATCGATGGAATCTTTCAGTTCGTCGCGACTGCTGTTCAGAAACCCGTGAACCTGCACTCCCGTTGCATCAATGGCCCGTCGCACTTCTTTGGGATCCACCTTGGAACGATAATGAATTTCCGTCCCGTCAAAGCCGAGGTCCTTCAGCATTTTGAATTTATCGAGCACTGAAACCGGTTCCGTAATCATCTGATACTTCACCGCTTTTTTGATACCCGCTTTTGGTTTTACCGGCGCAGTCTCAGCAGCAACCGAGACACCTGTTTGCGCCATAGTTCCTGCCAGCAGTGCGGCGGTAGACTGTTTCAGAAACAATCTACGGGATGCCTGATGTGATAATGCCAGGTTTTCCAGATTCTGATTTAACATACTGCCGCTCCTCTGTATTGAATTAAAGCTGATGATTACGCATCAACAAAGAACATCGGTTCTGTCAGCAACGTACCAATCCGTTTATCTGTCCGAATCAGCTCCAGTGGTCGGCTTTGACTTTCGCTGTACTGTGACTTCCACTTCACCCCTGTTATCCGCCAGTGCATTCCAGGCATCGTTCAGGCGAAAATAAACGGTGCCGTTCACGGGAGCCATCCAGCCGGCATGGGCACCGAGCGGGTATTCTTTCAAGATCGAATTGGGATGGGTCAGCTTCATGTCCGGATCCGGTTGGATCATCATGATCAACCGCCCCAATGGTTGTCCCTTGAAATACTGAAAACTGATTCCGTCCGCAGTACTCTCCCACGGTTTTGGTTTCTGAGCCAGCGTAAATCGCCCCGTAGCACTGACTTCATATACGATTCCCTGCTCGACATGAATTCCACTTGACTGCCAGCCTTTTTGACTGTTCACCACTGTCGTCGCGCTGCTATCAGGCCGCAAAGATTCACCTGAGGTAAACGTCACTGCCGCATTCTGGAAATCGTAGCCCGGTTGCAGATTGCGGGCGAACAGCATCCAGTCATCATTCACTTTGGCATAATCATCACCCAGCATTTCCTGAATCTTTTTGGAGAACCCGTCTCCATGCATATGCTGAGCCAGTTCGCGAAATGGGCTTCCATAGACAGGATGCTTATCAAAAAACTGACATAAGGCCCAGGACCAGGCATACTCTTCATTGTTATATAAAAAGTTTGCCGGATGAAACTGCATGATCTCCTGAATTGACCTGGGTGGAGCCTGTTCCACTGCATCTTCAATCAGAGTAATTCGCCCCAGGCCACCAAAATCATTTTTATTATGAGGCATCACATTTAGGTGAATCTTACCGTCTGCGTCTGTGGTATGGGTTGCCATTGACTCTGCGATGCCCTCCAGATACCAGACCGGAGCACCAATGTCTCCCATGATCATGCTATAGCAATGCGTGTATTCATGCAGCATCAGATGTTTGAGGTAATAAGGCTGACTCTGTGCGTCCATCCAGAACTGAGCCCCCTGATGCCGACCGTTCACAATTGCCGGAAGTGAATCCAGAATCACCCCCGCTTCCCTGAACAGGGCCCGGTTCTGCATGATGTAACCGGTGACCTGAAATTCAGTCCCCTCACGATCGGGAGGCAGCGGACCAAAATAGTCGGCCAGCGCGGCATAAGCCTGATCGATCACCGCCGGCAGCGTGACTGCAATTTTGGGATCAATATCTGTGTACAGTTTCAGCCGCTGAGATTCGTAACAGTGAATCCCCAAAAGTTCCAGTCGCTGATTATTATGGACGGGCCTCTGATCACTGGGGCGGTAGATCGTCTGGTCCGGTTTCGAAACTTCGGGAACGGCCGTGGATGACGTGGCCGGAGTTTTTTTGGGCTGAGGCGTATTTTGCCTGACGTTCTGTGGCGGAACAGTTTTTTCACTTCCCGCTGCTTCGACGGGAGCATCAGCGACAATCACCACGGATTCTTCAGCTGCTTGCGGCGATTTTTTTTCAGAGCTACACGCGGCGAGCAGACAGAAACAGATTGCCAGTGAAAAAGATACAGGGCCTCTGAGACAGTCCAGGTTGGGAGCAAGTCTATTCATATCATCTACAGTGTTCAGTTTATGTACTGGATTTGAATCAACGCTGATCGACCTGACTATTGTGACTGATTGAGCGGCTGGAGTCGAGGAACCTTTCGGGTGAGTGCCTGAGTTGATCAATTCGATCAATTATTGCAGAATGATCAGATCAGTTGCTGATGGCAGAAACAGTAGCCGTATCTTATTCTTACGTAAGATCAGTGCCGAATGCTGAATCATTTCTTCGTTTTTGTTTTAGAGGATCCGCTCTATGAGTGCTTTTCGTTACAGCCTGAATGCCAGTACAATCCGTACCACTCCTCTGCTTGAAAAAATCAGCGTGACGGCGGAAGCCGGCTACGAAGGCATTGAGCTGTGGTTTGATGAAATCGAAGCATATCTGGAGGCAGGAGGAACACTGGAGACAATTTCTGCGGCAATTCAGAAATCCGGCCTGGCCATTCCCACCATGATCATGCTGCGAGACTGGTGGTCCGCATCAGAAGAAGAGTACCCGACTGTGTTTGAGATCTGTCTGAAACGCATCAAAATCGCTGCCGAACTGGGGGCGGAATATGTCATCGCCTGTCCGCATCGTGAAGTCCCCGATTATGATCTGGGCGGCAAACGCTATCGGGAACTGCTTGAAGCCGGCATTGAAGCAGGGGCCAAACCGGCAGTCGAATTCCTGGGCTTCGTCGAAGCCGTCACAAAAATCGAAGACGCACTGCAGGTTGTCGAGAAATCGGCACATCCCCAGGCGACGTTAGTCCTCGATCCGTTTCATGTCTTCCGCGGCGGAGGCAGCATGGAAACGATCGCGCAGCTGAAGCCAGCTCAGATCGCGATTTCCCATTTCAACGACGCCGTCGATACGATTCCCCGCGAACAGCAGATGGATCCGGATCGTGTGCTTCCCGGCGACGGGCACCTCGACCTGACCCGCTATTGCCGGCTCTTAAAACAGATTGGTTACAACAGCTGGCTTTCACTGGAACTGTTTCGCGACGACCTCTGGCAGCAGGACCCGCTCAGTGTTGCCCGGCTCGGCCTGGAACGTATGCGGTCGATTGCAGAAAATGCCTGATCTGTCTTGCTACTCTATTTCACGATACGACTTGATTAGTCCTTTTGTTTTGCAGCGACAAAATCAGCCAAAGTGTTCAGATTCCGGATGAAGACACGGGTATCAATCGTGCGCAGATTTTCTTTGCCCGATGCTTTAAGATCGCCCTGTTTCAACCAGGCACCTTCGGAGTTCAGGGACTCGATGGCAGATTTCGCCTTCGCTGTCAACGAAGGAGTCAAACGGACCCGATGTATTGGAAACCGCATGGAAGCCAGTTTCTCGGGTGAATCATCCAGCAGCCTCTGATAACGACCTTCCAGTGAATCGACACCGGATTTAATAATGAAGCCGTAATGTGTGGGGAGGTCATTGTCGTTGTAGGTCAACTGATACTTTTTCGTAAAGTACAGGGGACGATTGGTTTTCAACTCATAAAACCGGGCCAGCTTTCCATCAGGCAGTTCCGACTTTTTTAAATACGCCAGGGCAGGTGGAATCGGTTTCAGATATTTTTTATCACCAGAATAAATATAGATCTGCATCAGCGTTTTGATAATGCCTTGCGACTCGCCACCGGTCACGGCAGGCGGTTCGAACTTGCGAGCCCAGGCTGGTTGCATCTGGCTGTTATACTGCTGTGCCCAGGCTGGCTGTGGTTCGGGCATCTGGGCCAGAATGATGAAGTCTCCCGCTTTCAATGCAGCCTGCTGATAGCGCTCATCCTGATACACGTGATGTGCCAGAAACATCACGTCTACCAGATCTTCAATCAGATTGTCGTTAAAGGTGTAGTAATTGAGATACTTTTTCTTAGGAAACTCGCGTGGCCAGCTTTCCGGATAATTCGCTTTGATCACAGGATACTCTTGGGGATCGGGTGGACTGTCAAAGCGTTGCGGCCAGCCTCCATTGGGATACTGGGCTTTCAGTAATGCGTTTAATGCATACATGGCTGCTTCGTGAATTGATTGATCCTGAAACTTCAGTTCCTGATCCATCAGAATCAGGAACTGTAATGCGGCCTGAGTCGTATTATCATCCAGTGTGGTTGTATTGCGTGCCTTGGGACCGCCGCCATTCACACGATACTGATAAGATTTTCGATCTTCATAATCGATGTAGTAATTCCAGCCACCCGATTTCAGTTGTCCGTTGACCAGAGCATAGGCGGCAGATTTCGCTGCTTTCAGTAAATAAGGCTCACCGGTTTTCTGATAAGCTCTCAGATACGCTTCGCCCACACTGGGGGTTCCTGGAGGCTGAACCCAGACACGCGAAGCAGGCGCCTGATTTTCCCCTTCCCGTTCTTTGAGATCCTGACTGTACAGCCAGAGATAACCGCCTTCGGTGGAAACCTGGCTGGTAAAATAATTCGTTGCCTTCTGCATGGCCTGTCGCGCCGCTGCGTCCGTCACATCGGCACCGGGAAGATCATCGGCGATGACACAGAAGAAAACAAAGCTGATACAGAACAAAAAACACATTCTCATCAAGGGGCGCGTTTCCGACATGAGCCACAGATCCTTTTCGCAATAGTTGTATGACAGGCAACAGAGAATCATCGTACTGCAAACAGATTTTAAACGGAAGCATCACCTTTTCTTAATTTACTTCAGTAATAGAGGCCTCAATTTCTACGGCGCGGTGGGTTGCGTCAGCGACAATTCTATGTAATGCTCGTACCCATTCATGAAGATTCATCTAAGATTTTCCCGGAGAAGCGCTTATGTTGGAAAACAGTCCATTTATCCTATCAGCGATCCGCTTCAATAAATTGTTCAGCTATCTGGACGAGCCATTCGTCATATTGGCGATCGGTATCTCCATAGTCATCGGGATGATTATCTTTCTCCGGATTAATGCTTTTCTGGCATTGATCACTGCTGCCATGGTAGTCAGTCTGCTGGGTCCCGAATCTGCCGAGGGAATTAATCGCATGAAACGGGTCGCGATCGCCTTTGGTGACTCGGTCTCCGGGATCGGTATCGTCATTGCGCTGGCTGCGATCATCGGTAAATGCATGATGGATAGTGGTGCAGCGGACAGAATTGTGCGCACTTTTCTCAAGGCATTAGGTGAAAAGAATGCATCGTTTGCGCTGATGGGAAGTGGCTTTGTCCTCGCTGTGCCGGTCTTTTTTGATACGGTCTTCTACCTGTTGATCCCATTGGCACGTTCACTGTACCGCAGCACGCATCGTAACTACCTGTTATATATCATGGCGATCGCCGCCGGTGGCGCCATTACTCACACACTGGTTCCTCCGACTCCCGGTCCTCTGGCGATGGCAGAATACCTGGGTGTTGACCTGGGAAAAATGATCTTTGTCGGCGTGCTGGTTGCTTTACCGGCTGCACTGGTTGGCATCCTGTATGGAAAGTTTTCCAATCACATGATGGATATTCCCATGCGGGACGTCGCCGAACATAAAGAACCTGATCCGCTTGAAGAGCACGAGCTCCCTTCGCTGTTTGTTTCATTGCTCCCGATTGTCCTCCCGGTGCTGATGATTACCGCCAATACACTCGTCAATTCACTTGTCGATGCCAACATTGGCCCCCAGAAACTTCTCACCAATATCGCTCCTTATACTACGATCATTGGTGATGCCAACTTCGCACTCCTGGTTGCGACAGCGATCTCTCTGATCATCCTGCTGAGACAACGCAGCATGACTCTATTACAGTTGAGTGCCACCGTTGAACAGGCATTGATGAGTGGCGGCGTGATCATTCTGATTACTGCAGGCGGAGGAGCCTTTGGTAAAATGCTGACCGTGGCCAAAATCGGTCCCGCCATTCAGGAGATGTTCAGCAACGAGTCTGGTGGAACGGGGTTGAGCTTTCTGTTCCTGGGATTTGGAATCGCCGCCCTGTTGAAAGTGGCACAAGGCTCCAGTACGGTCGCGATGATTACAACTTCGGCAATGCTGTCAGCCATGCTGACTACAAACACTGTTGATCCAATCTCCCTCGGATTTGATCCCGTTTACCTGGCAACAGCGATTGGTGCCGGCTCTTTGATTGGTTCCTGGATGAATGACAGTGGTTTCTGGATTTTCTGTAAGATGAGTGGCCTGACCGAGGCGGAAGCCCTTAAATCCTGGACCCCCCTGCTGTTTGTGATGGGATGTACGAGTATGGCGACGACCATCCTGCTTTCCATCGTCTGGCCAATGTCATAACTCTTTTCCGGATGTCAGCTTTACATTGCTGAAATCAGGGTCTACTCTGAATCGAGGTCCCGATACACACCTGACGTATGCTTTCCGCTTGAGAGGAGTCCGGAGATGAGCGCCCTTTTTCCGCAATGCCAGATTGTTCCTCAGCCCGATTCTCAATTCTCGTTTCGAATTCAGGGCAAGGAACGGTTGCGCTGGCATCATGCAACCCATTATTCACGCCCTTTTTTCTATCCGCTGACCGGGCCGTCCGGCATCCCGTTAACTCGCATTGGACATCCCGGGGCTCCCAATCATGACCATCATCGTTCGGTCTGGTTCGCACACCACCAGGTACTGGGAATCAACTTCTGGGCAGAAAATACGGGAGCGACCATCGCACAGAAACGCTGGCTTTCCCTCGATGAAGCAGACGACGAAGCAATCCTGGCAGTGGAACTGGAATGGCGGGATGGACATGACCCACAGCCTCTACTGCGCCAGGAACTGATTTCTGCAATACGTACGAATCAAAAACAGGAACTGTTTCTGGAACTGCAGACCACATTTTATCCGATGGCAGAATCCCTGGAGTTTCAGAAAACGAATTTCGGTTTTCTGGCGGTGCGGGTCGCGAAATCCATCTCCAGTTTTTTCGGTGCAGGAAAAATCACGAACAGTCGCCAGCAGTCGGGTGAAAAAGAGATCTTTGGTAAACCGGCTGAATGGATGGATTATTCAGGTCCTGTTGCACCTGAAATCACAGAGGGAATCACCTATTTTTATCATCCCGAAAATCCCGTGGCAGCATCAGAGGATTCTGTATCGTGGCATGTTCGGGAAGATGGCTGGATGGGAGCATCTCCCTGCATGCACGGATCTCTGGAAACAACTCGAAAGACGCCGTTGACATTTCGATTTCTACTGCATGCCCATGCCGGCGAAATCAATCATGACCAGGCAAGCAGGGTCTATCAGCAATTTTCGGAGAGTCTGCGTTATCAGTTGCGTAAGCCGGAAAAGAAGCACACCAGCGCATCGGTCAGTCGAAGAACTTCTCAGTAAGTAGATTTACCAGACAAGTTCAATCCCGCCGGTAATACCATCGGCAGAGAACTTGGAGTGCTCCTGGCGGACTTTCGTACCAGTTGCCGGATTTGAAGAAGACCGGTCTTCATTGTAGTCAATGATATCGTAAGCACGCGAGACCTGACCAATAAACAGGTAATCGTACCCGACGAAACAGCGAAGATGTTCAGTCACATTCAGTTTGGCATACAAGGAAAGCTGGAATGTAGGAGAAAACTCATTGTTTTTCTGTACGGAAACAATTGTCGGGTCGGTGGCTTCAAACAGTTGATCTGTTCGCACCTGATCGGTATCCCGATTGAACCCGAAGGTAAATTTGGGTTCTGCCCCAATTGTAAAGCGACTGTGTCGGTATTCTGCCCGGGCACCAATGCTGGGCCCGAACACACGGTTTTCGACTTTTGAATAGATGGTTGTAGTACGAGGTGTTCCGATTCCCCCACCTGAATCCACGCCTACCTGGTTCATTGTTTCCCGCAGACTGATGAAACGAAAACCGAACAGAGGCTGCATCCGAAATCCTTCGCCCGGGAGATAGGGATCCATGATATAATTCACCCCGGTACCGAACATCTCAGTGTTCAGGTTCACGCTATAGCTCGTATCGTACACGTTTGTATTGGAAGCCAGAGCTCCATTGATATTGAAGTTGGTCACAACGACCAGGTCATCATCGGGAATTGAATTCGACTGAGTTGCGTAAATGGAATCAGTAGGACGAGTCGATTTATTCTTGAAAATCCCCCAGGCATTCCACTCGATTGCTCCATCCTGTATGGGAAACGCTAATGTAGCCCGCATCCCGTTCGTATCCATGGTACGGTCGATATAATTCAAAGCGACACCATCACCTCGGGCAATACCGGTCGAACGGTCAAATACAGGTGTTGGCTCAGTTGGATCCGGAACCCCCAGGATTGGTGCACTCAATAATATGTTATCAGGTCCTTCCAGGGACCAGTGCAGATACTCCAGTTTGAGAGTCGTCGAACCGAACATGCTTTTGATCGACTTATCAATGGGAGAGTCGTAGGTCCATCCCCGATCGACGGGCAACTGCCGAACCAGAGATCGGGAATAGGTATTGACGCCTGAGAACAGGCCTGATTCATTAACAATTTCTTCATCCACCATGTCGGCATCGCCGTGCATGACAAATTCGGTTGTGCCATCATCGGCTGCTGCTACTTTATGCATCCCGACAGGTAAGCCGGTCGAGCACAGCAACACCAGTAGTGCACTCAGTCTGAATGGAGTAATCATCATTACTTTCCAGGATGTGCGACTCATCGATTAAAACCTTGAATTTTTGGATTAAAACACACGAACGTGCTCTTAAACATGAAACTGACTCAGGTATGGCTTTACGGCAGCAGGAATCCGTTCAGGCTGATCTGGCCATCGAATGTACCACCACCAGGATTGAACAGGATGAAACTGTTGTTATTACCGACCGTTGTTACATTCACAATATTATTGATTCCAGTTCCCAGTTGCAGCGGACCATTGAGCATCGCGTTGAAGCCAACTGCTGTTTCGTTATCATCAAAACCGCCATCGAATAAACCAATCAGGTTGTTATCAATGACAACAGAAGAACTTGTGGCATCAATCAGATCAAAGAAAATGGCGTCGCCGCCTATTGCAGACATATTGATAATATTTGTATCGATTTGTACTGAGGAGTTAGCAGCTAAATCCAGAAATCGCAGACCGGTCGAGTCTTCACCCGCCATGACAAAGCCCTGATCGATATTATTGGCGATCAGGATGTTGGAAGGTCCTTCTGTAGTAACCTGAATCCCTTCACTGTTTGTTCCTGCGATTGTAAAGTTGTTATTATTGGTGACGGTCAATGTCATCAGGTCTTCCAGGTCACTGCTGGTGGCCTCGATATCAATCCCCTGATTATTTGTAGCCCCGGTTCCAAAGAACTGGTTCCCATTGGTAACCGTAATATCCATCGGACCTTCCCAGATCACACTCAGTCCAGCGGTGTTGGAGATACTGTTTGTAATATTGTTGCCTTCCATCGATACGGTCAGCAGGGAATCGTCAAGTAATCCACCGGATTGAATACGAATGGCATCTGCACTGTCGTCAGTAATGGTATTGTTCTGCAAGATGATGGCAAACACATCATCGTCGGTATCGTCCAGTTCAATATTGGCCAGGTAGTCAATCGAATGCTCAGTATTATCAGTACCGTTATCCAGTAATTCGGAATCGACCATCTGGAATGTGCGACCATTGACAATTCGGACACCATCGCCCAGCGAATCTTCGACTCGTACACGTGTGAGGTTCACGCGTGGGCCATCGTCAACATCTGTCTCATGCCACTCGATACCGGAAACCGTCGGGATCTGAATTTCCAGTCCATCCAGGTTGACGCGACCAATGTCTTCCATCCAGACACCGTGAGTGGTTGCAGTGATTGTTCCACCAGCATCGATGGTGGCACCATCACCGGCGATGGAGAATAGTCCGGGGGTACGCACCAGGCGAATACCGGCACTGTTCAGATAAAAGGCGTTATCTCCGGCGCTATTGACTGTGTTTAAGTCAGGCCCGTTTGAGGGTCCCGCGGTGACCGAGGTGAGATTCAAAGAGAGACTGGAGTCTTCGATATCAATCGCTGCCGCATCGGTTACCGTAATGATACCACCTGTGGAGCTTAATGTTCCTGCATTATCATTCGCAATCAATGCCAGGTTATCAACCGCGGTGATATTCAAGTCGCCGAAATTAACATTACCCGGGTTATCATGCACATAGACGCCAACTGGTGGATCGACAACCGGTAATACTACTGGTGCTACATAAGCGATACTGTTGGCTGTCACATTAAGAGAACCAAAGCTTACGATAGGAGTTGTATTCAGAATATGAACGACTGGCACAGCTGCATTCGTTGTTCCGGTGACGGTCGTGTTATTAAAGGATACAGAACCCGCGGTTCCTCCCTGTCCGGCATTGTCGATCAACAACACAGAGCTGGTAGTACTGCTGTTGGAAAGTACCATGTTCCCCATGCGAATAATGGGACTGTCATCGAGAACGATAAAGGCTTCATTTGCGGTACCGGAAACCGTGGTTGTCCCTGAGACGCTGAAGGTACCAGTGTTACCACCCGTATTGAACGAGATCCCTTCGCCGGCACTACCTGTAACACCGACATTCCCGCCAAACGAAATATTTCCAGAAGTATTATTGATATCAATACCATGTTCAGTCGCCAGGGAGACTCCATCAGAGATTGTGGTGTTCCCTACGACAGACATGTTACCGGTTAAGTTTTCAACCAGGATACCGGTACCATTTCGGTTCAGGATATCGATATCCTGCATCTGAAAGACGCCCGGGTAATCCTCAACGAAAATGCTCGCATCGGTGGCAGAATCAATGATGGTGGCCGCCTGGGCGGTATTTCTGATTGTGACCACGGCATTGGCAGAACCGCCAGTCACATGAATCCCTTCATTCGTACTGCCTGTAATCGTAACATTATCCAATACGGCTCCACCGCCGATATTGTTAATCAGGACCCCCTGACTGTTGGTATCACTGATCCTTGAGCCTGTCATATTCACGGAACCACCCGTGGTATTCTGAACCAACACGGCGCGACCTGCTCCCGTGTTCGTGATCGTACCCGTTTCGTAGCGGATCAAGGGATTACCGCCATCAACGACAAAGGCATCTCCCGCCGAGTTCGTTACATTTGTGGTTTCAAAGGTCAGGGTGCCGGAGGTACTGTTCAGATAGATTCCCTCGCCAACGGCATTGTTGACATCAACATTATTCACAACGGTTTCTGAAACTCCAATGCCGACAATACCACGCCCTGTCGCATTATTCAGGATGAAACCGGAAAATTCACTGTTTGATGCCAGGATCGCACCATCGCCGACGGTATCGTTAAACGTAGGTCTGATGAGACTGTTGGGCCTGAGTGGACTTCCATAGAGGGGTGAATTAGGTAGTAACTTTGATCCAAATCCCTGAATATTGATGAAATGATCTACTCCCTGTCCTTCACCCAGAATCCGGTCACCGGCAACCAGAGTGATTGGTGCAGCATTACTATATTCGCTGCCAGCATGGGTAAAGATAATGTCCCGGGATACGCCTGCCTGTGCTTCCGGGATGGTCTGGTAAGGATCGAGAACGCTTCCGGTTCCACCAGCTCCCGCATAAGAGTCCACATGAGAAATGGTCCAGGGTAAACCGGTTTCCGGGTTAATTGCCACCAGGCCGGAATCGACAACCTTACTCTGTTCGACAACAACGTTATAGTTTTTGCGAACCCGTTCCGCCATACGATACATCTGGGTGGATTTTTCCATCTGGTTCCACTCAGGACGACCGGCGAAGGTCCAGGTAACATTGAAAAAGACATTAGTATTAAAAGTGTCATCGCTCGTGATGCTGAGTTCTGTCAGTACATTAGGCAGAGGATAAGCCTGCAGACGACCACGCCAGCCCCAGACATCTGCACTTTCTGACGCCTGGAATCCATACGTACCTGCGTAAGCGCGTGCCTGAAACTGTTGTGCCAGTTCACCCCAGATGGGAACCCCGATTTCCGCATCGAACCCCCGCATCGATTTTCCGATGGTCCGCGTTTGATCGTACAGTACATTAAATCCAGAGAATCTCTGGCTGCCATCATTAAACTCCAGGTTCAACTGCTGTTCACGATTTCCGATTGGCAGATAAAAGTTTCCGTTTGCATCCCAGTAGCGTCCCATGGTCTCGACGTTCAATGCCAACTGCTGGAATATTTTATCCGTCGAATCATCACGGTCGTAATAAAAACTGGTACCGAAGATCCGGTCTGTGTCGTAATTGTAGAAACGATAGCCCAGGCCTGCGCCACCACCAAGGTTACCGCGATTGGTTCGCCACAGGCGAAAGTTACCAAACATCATCCCGGCATCATCCGGGTTTTTGGTATGAGTAAACAGATAGGGCATGGCCTCGATGTGAGAGATGGATTCGTCCAGACCAACAGTTTTACCCGCCTGGTGACCTGCCCGAAAGAGTGTTCCCATTCCGTTACCCGGCACGACTGATGAAATTCCATCAAGCGTATCTGTTGCCTCTGATCCGTCAGCAATGATCGTCGAAAATTCGACTTCATCCTCGGCTAATAATGTTCCTGACATGGCGGAGATCGCCAGAACGATTACGCCGGCAATCAGGCGAAATGCAATTTTCATAAATCGTCCAGAATAGCTTGATGTCAACACAGGCATCTGTTTCACCTCGGCAAAGCACGCTGAGTGCATTTTGGCGTTTTCGTCCCGGTTTGTTCTATTTTGATCTGTCATGAATTTGTTTTGATCTATGACAATATTTTCAGGAAAATCCATGAGATTATCTCAACAAGAAATCTTCTGAATTCGGTAATGAGCCAGGGAGAATTCTCCACAGACTCGATTATTCAAGTCGTATCTACGTTACGCGCACATTCGATGACAGATGATTCCACCACAGGCAGAAACACTCGCAGATGGAGACACATCTGTTATTGAATGTCTATTTAAATTGATTGATTGATTTACTGGAGTGGGTTCAGTTTGACCGGTGAATCAAGATCAAGAGAGAGGCTGTGATCATGACGGTGTCCTCAAATGAGGCACTGGTCATCCTGATTTTGGATATGTTGTGACACGAACCGGGAAAAAGCAGCTTTTTCACGGAAACATGTTACGGTGATTTGATTAGTTTACTGGTTGTTTTTAATGTGAATTGTAACTCGGAAGAATCGTGGATCCGTCTGAAGATCAGACAAAACCGGTTAGACAGCAAAATAAGAGAGTTCCGAATGGATTACTTGTTTTACAGTCTGGAGAGAGAATGATTCTTTGAGTTTTAGAGATGTTGGGCGGGAACATATTCTAAATTCTGATCCGACGAAAGACGAATTTGACATTTCCCATGAGAATTTTTTGACAATTTTAAAAATAGTCCAGCGAAAAACAGCTTCAAATTCTGCCTGTCATCTGTTTTTTCCGCTTAAGGCCCGCATTTTTTATGAATCAGCAGCCCTATTTACTGAATCTGGCACTTCGCCTGGCGGAGGGTCTGGAAAAGTGGCCAGCAACTTCTCTGGAAAAACATCGCCAGTTTATTTTATCGCAACAACAGCCCGACGGGGGGTTTTCCGGCAGAGAGGGGGGATCAGACCTCTATTATACAGGTTTTGCAGTCCGTAGCCTGGGAATCTTAGGCGGAGTGAAATCTGACGAATGCAAGAAGATCAGTGACTATCTCAGACAGTTTCAAATTGAAAAATTGTCTACCATTGACCTGTTAAGCTGGCTCTACTGCGCGTTGATTGTTCAGGCTTCCGGTGGAGAAGACCTGCTGCAAACAGCACCAGCAAACTGGAATTCAGAAATATCCGGTTCGCTGGAACGTCTGCGAACCGCAGATGGAGGCTATGCCAAGTCGGAACAGGGAGCACTGGGAAGCACTTATCATAGCTTTTTAGTCATTCTAATTTACCAGTTGATCGGCCTGGATCTGCCTGATCCGAACAATTTGATCCAATTTCTGTACGACAGACAACGCGACGATGGTGGCTTTGTCGAAATCTCTCCCATGAAACGGAGTGGCACGAACCCTACCGCGGCAGCAGTAGCTACATTGATTATATTAAACAGCATGGATGACGAACTCAAAAATGATGTTCAGGACTTCCTGAAACAGGTCAAAAGTTCCGAAGGAGGCTTCCAGGCTAATACCAGAATCCCATTTGCTGATGGTCTCTCTACCTTCACAGGCTTGTTGACAGCACAGGATCTGGAACTGGAGACATTGATCGACCCGGAACAGGTACAAAAATTTATGACCGAGTGGCTGGAGTTTCCCACGGGTGGATTTCGGGGAGCCAGCTGGGATGAACAGGCAGACGTGGAATACACGTTTTACGGGCTGGGAGTACTGGCTCTGCTGGGACGCTGATTTCTCAGGAAAAGACTGGACCGGTCCAGTTTTACTGTCGCGTCTCCAAAGCGGTTTGGGCCGAATATAATAGATCGACAGACGCTATGCGTTCATGCGATCTGCTCGCGAGGTGATGCGTTCTCGTGCAAAACCCGTGCTGTGATTATTCGGAAGCATCTTCCATATACAGCAGCCGACCACAAGACTTACAGAATACAAGTCGACCTGAATTCAACTCGACGCGCAACTGAGGCTCAATCATTACATTACAGGCAGAGCAGAATTTGCCGGCTACAAAAGCCAGGGCCCCCGCTCCATGTGTTCGCACGAGTCGTTCAAATTGTACTTTAATGCTGTCAGGAATGATCTGCTCTGCATCTGCGATCGCCGCGTTACACTCTTTGATCTCTTCATCAAGAGAGTTGCGCATCGACTCAAAATCCTGTTCCATTTTTTTGGCTTCGGCGTGCGCTGTGTCTTTTTTCCTGACCCACTCCTGAACTTCCGTTTCAGTCGCGTCAATTTTATCCATCAGTTCCAGAATTTCATCTTCCAGCACACTGTTGGCCATCTGGTCAGCTTCAATCTGGCCTTTGATGATGTCGAATTCTTTGTTTGACGAAGCGGTATTCAGTTTTCCTTTGAGGCTGAGGATTTTTGCTTCATTGGTCTGCAGATCCAGGTTTTTCTGATGAACCTGCTTCTTCAGCTGAGTGACCTGATCCTGCACCGCTTTGAGCTTGTCTTCCTGCACCAATGCGAACTGTTCCTTCAGTTTAATTCGCTTGGGTCCCTGTTCTAATTTCTGATTCACATCATGCAGTCTCAGATACAAATGATGTAAAGCTTTCAAACTGGCAGCAGTCGTCGACATGTTAAAGAACTCCGGAAACGCTCATTTTTGAGGCAATTAAGGCAGCGCCTCAGTGCTTTTACCTTGTTATAAAGATTTTCGTACCAAATAGCCAGACATACGCTGTAAAACTGACCGATCTTCTCAGCCTCTCCCGGGAAAACACGGTTTCAGTACTGTTTTGATCATAAAAAAACGCCGATCAGAATTGATCGGCGTTTTGAATTTCAGATGCTGGCTGATGCTGTGGCATCCGCCGTCTCTTCTTCGGTCTCGGCCTGTCCCCATTCAGGAACCAGGCCTTCTATGAAACCCTGCAGCTGCTTACTGCGAACAGGATGCTGTAACTTCCTGACCGCTTTGGCTTCGATCTGCCGTACACGTTCTCGAGTCACTTTAAAAATCCGGCCAACTTCTTCCAGCGTGTAGGTGTAACCATCACCCAGACCAAATCGAAGTTTAATGATTTCACGTTCACGATAAGTCAGTGTTTTGAGGACATGATCAATTTTATCTTTGAGCATTTCCTGACTGGCAGTATTCACCGGGCTGTCTGAATCAGAATCTTCAATGAAATCACCGAAGTAGCTGTCTTCGCTTTCTCCGACAGGTCGATCCAGACTGATGGGATGTCGCGAAATCTTGAGTACGCGTCGTGTCTCTTCCAGGCTGATGCCGGCCACTTCCGCAGTTTCTTCCAGGGTAGGCTCGCGGCCATTTTCCTGCAGCAGCTGCTTACTGACCTTTCGTAATTTCGACATGGTCTCGATCATATGCACCGGAATCCGGATCGTGCGAGCCTGATCGGCAATGGCACGGGTAATGGCCTGGCGAATCCACCAGGTCGCATAGGTCGAGAATTTATAACCCCGCCGATACTCATACTTATCAACAGCACGCATCAGACCGGTGTTACCTTCCTGAATCAAGTCCAGAAAGCTTAAGCCACGATTGCGATATTTCTTGGCAATCGAAACCACCAGTCGCAGGTTACCGCCGGAAAGTTCCCGCATTGCCGTTTCATAGTCCAGGTAACGCTGCTTGACGGCTTTGATGCGTTCCCGGAGTGTTTCGGGAGTTTCCATAGTCATGGCCACCAGGTCCTGTAGCTCTCGCTCCAGGTTGGCTCGGTCATCTTTGGAATTTTTGATTCGCATATCACCCATGTCGCGAATCTGATCTTCCAGTTCCGTCATCCGGTGGGAAATCTGCTCCAGACGTTTCATACCAATCTGCAGACGTTGTGTCCTTAAGCTTAATTCTTCAATCAGAGTGGCCATCTTACGACGACGTTTCTGCAGTGAAGCATAAGCTTCCATTCGCTGGCTTTTGGTCAGTTCCGGATTGACGAACTGCTGAAAATCACTGGCATTTTTATTACTCAGGAATTCGAGCGTCTTGAGATTGTGTGGCATCCGCCCCAGAATCTGATTCTTCTCGAGCCCTTCCGTGACGGAAACCTTAATGGTCCGGTCAAAGGGAAGCTCGGATTTATGTACTTTATCCAGGATTTCAATCGCCTGACGCATTGCATAGTCGCTGCTCAATAATTCACGACGGAAGCGACGGCGGGTGATTTCAATCTTCTTCGCCAGACGAATTTCTTCATCTCGCGTCAGGAGTGGAATTTCTCCCATCTGCGTCAGATACATCCGCACGGGATCATCAATCCGACGGGAGAGATCATCGGAAGTGCGGGAGCGTCCCTTGGGCTTCTCCGGCTGTAAGATCGTAATGATCTGATCCGGAATGATGTCTAACTCAATCTCCTCAATCGTCAGCAGGAGATTATCCAGCTTTTCGGGATTCAGCGCTTCATCAGGCAGATAGGCGCTGACCTGATCGTAGGTCAGGTAACCCTGCTTTTTGCCATTTTCAATTAGTTCATTCAATCGGGCGTCGAGTCGGTGCACGTTGCTTCTCCCAATCAGTCTGGTTAGATTCTCTAGTGAATTTTTTTAATGTTTCGTTTTTGATGAAATTCAGATGCTTTTCTTAACAGTTCTTTTGCATCCGAATTTAAACTCTGGTTCTGGGCATTCTGGAACAGCAGCCCTTTGGTTTTTTCATGGTGTTCCCGTTCTTCCCGCCATTTGAGATTCTTGATGGAATGTTTCAGAAAATGTGGAATTCCCTCAAGTGGAGCTGGATCATCAAGCAGTTTGGCGTGAACTGCTTTTTCGCGGGCATGGGCGTCGATTTTGACAACCAGCTGTTTCAGATCTGGATCAGCAATGCGATCCAGGATGCGATTGACATCCAGTACCAGTCCCTCTTCAGTCAAATCAACACATAACTGATACAGGAATCGTAACTGGGGATTTTTCAGGTTTTCGGGGGAGATAAGCTGTTGAATACGAGTGACACATTCGGGATACACAAAAATGATTTCAAGAAGTTCGCTCTCAAGTTGATTGTCTTTCGTTGAATTGTCTGCTTCCTGGAAGTTACCGGAAGTGTCAGTCGGTCTCGGAGTCGAGTAGGATTCGCTGGAGGAGAGGTTCGTATTAAGACTCGGGCTTTTTTTTTGTTTCACTTCACTCAGTCGTTTTCGGACAACTGATTCGTTTAAACCCAGTCGATCTGCCAACTTTCTTAATATGATGTCTTCACGAATTTTGCCGGTTAGGTTAGGGCTTGACGCCAGTAACTCCAGCATCTCTTCTAAAATTCGGTGTTGACCGTCAATAGACTCCAGTCCAAATTTCTGGACACAGACATTCAATTTAAAATTCCAGGCTTCAGGAGCATCCGCGATCAACTGCTTCAACTGCTCTGCTCCCTGTTCTTCTAAAAATTCAGCAGGATCTTTACCTGCAGGCAGTGTTAAAATTCGTAAATCAACTTCCTGGGCAATAAATTTAGTTAAAGATCGCTCTGCAGCCTGTTGCCCCGCAGTGTCTCCATCAAAAACTAATACGACTTTTCGCGCCAGACGTTTGAGATAAGAAACATGAGTTTCCGTCAAAGCAGTCCCTAATGTCGCCACCGCATTCGTCACACCAAACTGATGTGCTGTAATGCAATCAGTGTACCCTTCCACGACAACGACCGTTTCCGTTTCGCGAATGGTCTGGCGGGATTCATCCAAACCAAACAACAGCTTACTCTTAGTGAAAATAATGCTTTCAGGGCTGTTAAAGTATTTTGCGATTCCCTCCGCCGCGGAGCCAGGCAGGATCCGTCCCCCAAACGCAACAACCCGTTTCCGTTCGTCGCGAACGGGAAACATGACCCGATTTACGAAATAATCGGAATAGCGGGAATGACCTTCCTTTTTAAAGATCAATCTGGCTTCTGACAACAGGCTCTCCGGATATTGTCCCCGTGACCGGTTGACCAGCCATTGCCAGTCATTCGGATGAAAGCCCAGTCGGAACTGCTGAATGGTTTCTTCGGTATAGCCCCGGTCTTCCATCAGATAACGGCGGGCCATTTCTCCTTCGCGTGTATTCATCAGACAGTCATGAAACTGCTGTTCCGCCCATTTCATCACATCGAATAATGATGTTTTTTCAACAATATTTGATCGTGGCGCGCCGTTTGACTGCCGCGTTAACTGGGGCATTTCCAGATGAGCACGCTCGGCCAGAATCTTCAAAGCCTCGAAAAACTCGACATCATCGTACTTCTGGACCCACTCAAAACAGTCTCCCCCGGTGTTACACACCCAGCAGCGCCAGGTTTCGCGATCGGGATAGACGACCAGTGAGGGGTTATGATCGTTATGAAAAGGGCAAAGGCACTTGAAATCCCGCCCGTTGGGAATCAGCTGGACTGACTCGGAAACCAACTCGACCAGACTCGTTCTCTGGCGGACCAGTTCTTTGAAATTTTGATCAAATCCTGGCGACACCAGTTTCTCCTGAACAGTTCAAAAAGCGGCCCCTCGATGTCACTTTTCGTCTCAGAATGAAAAGTGAACATACAAACACAGTACAAGAGTGCTTCCCTGCTCAACTTGGCGTACTTTAATTCTACTCCATAGATCGAGTGGGTCAAGAATTTCCCCTTCACGATTCCCAACTCTGATCGTCTCTTAAGCTCAAAATTTGTATAACGTTACAAAAATACCTAACCATCCAGGTGAGCTTAAAACCATAAAGCAAACCATGCTTCTTTCGCTTGCGTAACCGGAATCTTCAGTGACTGTCAACTCCCGTACTCAGACAAGTCTGGACAGTTGGTTTATATGAATTAAACATATTATAGCCGTCCGTCCGGCGTCTGCAATCACCGCACAATAAAATTCCCCCGCTGCGCGCAGTGGTGTTTTGTTTCAACGATTGAGGAAACGCCGTACCTTTCACCTATTCGGCAGCAGCTTCTGCAGGCACTTCTGTTTTTGCGAGCTGGTAGAGTGAGATATTGCCGAATTTCTCATTGCATTTCGGGCACTTGGTTTTGGCAATCCCTTTGCCAGTCTTGCCCCCGATTCGCTCCTTTTTTCGGGAATCTTCACTGACAATCAACTGACATCCCTGACATTGTCTGCCCGCCAGAGTCAGTTCGATTTCAGGATCTGCCTCATAAAATTCCAGATTTTCGTTATCCAGAACTTCAAACGATTCCTCGCTGTAATGGCAGGTCACCTGCTGCATCTGATCAGTCAGAGGAATTCCTGAATCCTGTCCCAGTTGGTCGATGCCGAAGAATTCTGAAAGTGCTTCAGTCAGTTTGCGATATTCGCTCAACGAGAAAGTGAGATACTGATTTTCCTTTGAATCTTCCTGTTTTGGCAGGGCTATCGCAATCCGGCCTTTACCAAACACGGGAACTCCTGCAAACACGGACTCATGATCGTACATCGTCGGGAAAACCACGCGCAATTTGGAAATCTGCTCGGCTGTGACCGTCTGTACGCTGGCTGCTGGAATTTCGGCTTCCTCTTTTTCTTCCCTGAGATGGGCTGCAATTTCCGCTCTGGCTTTATCCAGTTTGTCTTTCGAACCACCGCCGAGCAAACCGGCTTTGGCCACAACCAGAACCAGCATTTTTTCCGGAGAAATCGCCAGATCGACTGTGGTAAATGCCTTTTCCAGACTGTTCGGTTTCAGCTTCAGCTTGGTCGGGTCAATTGCATGCAGTTTGATCCCTTTCAGCCAGTGTGAGTACGCACCAGCGTCGAATCCATCCGAACCCTCTGTTACCTCCTGCCCCTCGGCAGCCTCAGGCTGTTCAGCTTGCTGCTCGCTGGGAACCGCCCTGGGAACCAGGTACACGACACTGCACGCAGGACATTTTCCTGCCGCTCCCCGATATTCTTCCCGGACCCGAATGCGATGCCCATTAGGACAATAAACGACGATGCCACCCTCAACTTTTCCACCGCGTCGCCGTCGACGTCGTCCGCCCCCTTTGCGCCGTCTTTTCTCTTCTTTTTCTTCCTCGATGGCGACGTTGAATAATACATCACCACCTGTTGCTACAGAATGATCTTCGGCAGGGGCTTCTGCAATCTTTTTCGCTTTCTCTTCTGTCGCAGGTGCCTCAGATTCCTCTTCCTGCTCCTCATGTTGCCTGGCTTCGACCTCGGATTCTTCACGTGCCAGGGGAATCGTCGTTTGATCATCCTGGCTGGAATCCAAGTCCCCGGTCAACTGGAAATCATCATCACTGGCTTCATATTCCGTGACGGCAATACTCTTATCCAGTTCGAAGTCGTCGTCATCACGGTCGGAATAGCCGGTCATCGTAGCGATTGAACTTCGGGACTGCTCCTCTTCCGGATTCTCTGTTTCTTCCGGTAGCTGGCTGAAGATCATCGGTGCCGGATTCTCCTGCATTTTTCGATAAGCTTCTGCTATGTCTTCCCGCATGAAGGAACCACAATTCCAGCAGCGAACCAGGCCTGAACGAACCATTTCATTACACAGCGGACACGGTATTTCCGAAGGATTATTATTCTGCTCATCCGGAGTTATGCCATTTGACATAATAAATCCCTGTTTGGATAAATAAATGACGAGAAAGTGAAATTAGAAAACAGATTAAATATTTAGTACTTCTGCAAATGTATTAAGATCAGATATCGAAAAGATTAAGATTTAGCAGAAGAAAAATGCAGGTCTCGAACGTAATTTATTGTGAAGGTATACTAAACCTGATGATCTGGCTTAGAAGGAAGCCCGCACTCCAGATTAACATAGCCACAGGCTGATTGCAGTAATGAATTCTGCTTTTACTAATATTATGTATTACCTGACACCAGACCACCCCTTTTCAGAAAAAAGGATCGCGATCCTGTGATGTCTGGTTATCATAAACCTAGTTTATTCCCTTTCGAAATCAAGATGAAGATCCTGTTTCGAATAGCCTGTCTGATGAAAAACCATAACCAACCGACCCGAAATGTTCAAGAGTATATATACCTGACCTAACTAATACCTGTAACACGGTTAATCGCTTCTAAACCAATTCAAGGCACCAGCTTGAGCTGACAGCAAGCCTTACAAGACAAAGATATCTCTTTTGTAATCCTGATCTGACTGAGACCACCCTTTATGGCTAATGCGGAACAATACCTGAAACCAGAAGTCATACAGACGGTGGCGCGGCTGGACCTGAGAGCGAAATTCATCGTCGAAGGATTTCTAAGTGGACTGCACGCCAGCCCGTATCATGGTTTCAGTGTTGAATTCAGCGAACATCGTCGCTACTCCCAGGGAGATGATCCACGTGATATCGACTGGCAGGTCTATGCCAAAACGGATCGCTTCTACATCAAAAAATACCAGGCCGAAACCAATCTCACGGGTTATCTGATTCTCGATCTTTCGGAGAGCATGGCTTATACCTATCGCCAGCAGCTTTCCAAGTTTGATTATGGGATCTGCCTGGCTGCCTCGCTGGCATATATGATGATCCACCAGCAGGACCCGGTCGGCCTGATTACATTTGGAGACCGGATTAAGAACTTTCTGCCGGCCCGCAGTAAACGGGGACAGCTGGGTAATATTCTGGCAATGCTGGCCAATTCGCAGCCCAGCGGCACTACTGAAATCGGACAGAATATCCAGCAGATCGCATCCATGGTCAAACATCGCCGCCTGTTGATGATTTTCTCAGACCTGCTGACGGATCAGAAAAACGTTCTCGACGGGTTGCAGAGATTGAGATATGCAGGTCATGATGTCATTCTGTTTCACATTCTGGATGAAGCCGAGGTCTATTTTCCCTTTGAAGGCATGGTTGATCTCAAAGAACCTGAAGGGGGCGACTCCCTGGTCCTCGATGCGGAAGGCATGAAAGCCGACTACCTGGAAGCAGTGCAGGAACTTCGAGGAACCTATCAGGAAAAACTGCTCGCCATGGGCGTGGATTATGTCCCTCTGGATACCAGCATGCCCTTCGACAAGGCATTGATCGAATATCTCTCTCAACGCAAAGCCCGTTTCTGAAAACGAATTGTGCTGCTCCTGCCATCTGCTGCGTTTACCGATTCGAAGCGGAGCATCCATCTATCCGCATGAACACAAACCATTGTCATTTGTAACCGCTTCCATAACCAGTCGGGGTTAAGTTATACGGGTTCGCCGTCGTATACAGGTTGCAGCGACCACGTTCTTGAAATCTTAACCCAGTATGCCACTCTAATAGCTTGCAAGAGCTGCTCTGCAATTTTAGAGTGTTATCCACCATGGATCATTGTTTTCGAATGGATTCCTGATCTTCTGGCCCCTGTCATGGATGCTGGCCTCACATTGATCTGCTGCCTGCTCTGTTTTTTCGTTTCCTCGTCTGGAAATTGAAAATTTTACCAACGGAGCACAGATACAAATCGTAGTAAACTCGCAGATTTTCTAGCGTTAGTTTTAGTTGGTTCTTTTTAGGACTGAGAAACCGTTCTTATACTGGTCATAATCTAACTACAACAGTGGAGCTAAGAACCGCCAATGGACAATGAGTCAGTGATTCAGATTAGCAATCTGACAAAGATCTATCGTGATTTCTGGGGCCGCAAAAAAGTTCGCGCACTCAATTCATTAAGCCTGGAAGTAAAAAAAGGGGAGATCTTTGGTCTGCTGGGTCCGAACGGCTCTGGTAAAACGACCACGCTGAAACTGCTTCTGGGTCTGCTCTTCCCTTCCGAAGGGGAAATTACAGTCCTCGGTCAACCTGCGTCCAATGTGGAAAAGAACGAACGCATCGGCTATCTGCCTGAAGAATCCTACCTGTACCGTTTCCTGAATGCAGAAGAAACCCTTGATTTCTACGGACGTCTCTTCAAGATGTCGGCACAGGAGCGCCGCGAACGATCAGCCGAACTGATCGAAAAAGTCGGCTTAGGCCACGCCAAGCGCCGCCAGCTTAAAGAATACTCCAAAGGGATGACCCGTCGTATCGGTCTGGCTCAGGCGTTGATCAACAATCCCGACCTGGTCATGCTGGACGAACCAACCAGTGGTCTCGACCCGCTGGGAACGGACGATATGAAGCGGATGATTGTGGAGCTCAAGGAACAGGGGAAAACCGTTCTGATGTGCAGCCACCTGCTGGCAGATGTTCAAGACGTGTGTGACCGCATCGCAATTCTGTACGGCGGCGAACTCAAGGTGATGGGCCGCGTGGATGACCTGCTCAAAGAACAGGAAGAAACACAAATCCTGACTTCGAAACTGAGTGATGAAGCCATCAAAGAAATTGAACAGGTTGTCGCTAAACACAATGGAAAAGTGGATACGATTGACCATCCGACGGCGACTCTGGAATCTCTGTTCCTGAAAACAGTGCAGGAAAGTAAAGAGCGGCCCGGTCAACGATTTGTTCCCGAGACGGAAGAGAAAAAAACGGCCGAGTAAGCAGGATGCCTGTTGTGCATAATGCCACTCTCGATCATTGATTCTGGCTCTGCTGCAGAAATCAGCAGACATCATTTCCGCTGAGATGTTATTCACAGAAGTAAATCATTATGTCTTTTGATCCGATTCCATATGACAAGTCAGCTGCTCTCGTTCATTTTCTGATCGTGTTTGGCAGCTCAATGTTACTCGCGGTCCTGTTCTGCTTCCTGTTAGATTTTCTCTCTCGAATCTGTAGCGGGATCTACCAATACTTTTCCGGTGAAGGGGCTTTCCTGACGAAAGTCAAAAAAATCCCTTTTTTCAATGCCATTAAATTTACCTTTTCTTCTGCCGGGGAAGCTCTCTATTCCATCTTGCTGGCAATCGGCGATTTCTTTGTCCAGATGATCCACCTTTCCTGTCGGCGCATCTGGTCGCTATGTGTGCTCACCATTCGCGAGTCACTCCGTCAGAAAATTCTGTATGTCTTTATTATCTTCGCAGTCCTGTTCATGTTTGCCGGCTGGTTCCTCTCGGGAACGGCAGACAGACCTGATCTGCAGGTTCAGTCCTACATTGACTTCGTTTTGAAAGCCATCAGCTGGCTCGTGATCCCCATCATGCTGCTGCTGGCCTGCTGGTCTTTACCCGAAGACATTCGCCTCAGAACCATTCACACCGTGGTTACCAAGCCTGCCTACCGCATTGAAATCGTGCTCGGTCGTATGCTTGGTTTTACCCTGCTGGGTACTGTGATCCTGCTGGTAATGGGAACAGTCGGTTACATCTGGATCGAACGTCAGGTCGCGGACATCGAACAAAGTAAAACGGTGGCATCTGCCGCGAAGAATCAGGAATCCGGGGAAAAGTCAACTTCAGAAGAGAAAGCGGAAGCAGGCTCTCTACTGGTTTCCAAAGTCCCGTTGTATGGCGAGATCTCTTTTACCGATCGTGAAGGCGCTCCCACCGCATTGGGGATCAATGTCGGCGACGTCTGGATGTTCCGCAGTTACATCGAAGGGGCTACCAAAGCCAGCGCCATCTACAAGTTCAAAGGAGTCGACGAAAGCGATGCAATTGGCGACGATCTGGTACTGCAGTCGTCATTTGAAGCGTTTCGTACTCATAAAGGAAATATGGAAGTGGGCGGTATTCTATTCCAGCTCACTTTCGTGAATGAAGATAAAGGTCTGCGAGTTGAGTCCCCACCGTATGTGAATAAGGAATATTCGGATAACCGAATCGCGATCAACCGCAAAATGGTCCAGAAAAAATTCGATGGTTCAGAAGATGTGGAAGTCGATATTTTTGATGACCTGGTGGATGACGAAGGGAACCTGACTGTCGAAGTACACTGCCAGGAAGCAGGGCAGCTGCTCGGAATGGCCCGATCTGACCTGTTTATCCGGACGCCAGACCGTCAGTTTTATGTAGGCTACTCAAAAGCAGTATTTGGAATCTGGATGCCCATGGTGCTGGTCATCATGCTCGGCGTGACCATCAGTTGCTTTGTGAAAGGCCCCGTCGCCATTCTCACCACGTTAACAGTCGTACTGGTGGGATTCATGTCGAAAGAGTACATGAATGAGATACTCAGCGGCAAAATGGAAGCAGCAGGAGCGATTGAAGCCTGGTATCGGCTGATTACTCATATGAATTCTCAAACAGAATTACCACCTGGTCCCGTAAAAGTAATAATTGGAGTGGTCGATTCCATCATTATTAACTTCCTCTGGCTCTGCCAGCAGGTGATCCCGAACTTTGGTATCTTTTCCAACATGCGTGAATACGTCATTAAAGGTTTTGATATCTCCTGGAGTGCGGCCATGCTGCCTGCTATCGCGACAACCGCGGCTTATATACTTCCGTGTTTAATCATATCATTCTATAGCTTGAAACTTCGCGAATTGGAGGCGAAATGAACAACCTCTCTTCCAAACATCGTAAACTGGCATACGTTATTGCCATTATTGTCCTGTTGATCCCGGTGATCTGGCTCGGCATGCCTTCCACGGGTGAAGATGGCTCCGGTGGTAAACTGGCTCAACTGCGTGACAAACATGAACTCGGGGAAAGCACCCTGGGTGACGTTGATCCCTCGAGTGCCTCCATGAACTTCGTTCTGCTGGGACTGCGCGGCATTGCTACGAATATGCTCTGGATCGATGCCAACGAGTATCAGAAGAAAAAAGAATGGGGAAAACTCCGCTCGACCGTTGATTCCATCATCCTGCTCCAGCCTCACTATATGAAAGTCTGGGATTTCCAGGGCTGGAATCTGGCGTATAACGTTTCCGCTGAATGGGACGCTGTTGAAGACCGCTACTTCTGGGTCAAAGAGGGCATTAAATTCCTGAATGAAGGTGTCACACGCAACGAGCGATTTCCGGAACTGGACTGGAAAGTCGGAAACCTGCATGGTCAGAAAGTGGGACGCTCGGACGAATGGCGACAGTTCCGCCGCTTCTATAAAGTGGACCCCGATACGGAACGCTACGATGGGGGGCCGGATCCGGAAATCAACCCCGAACGTCTCGATAACTACCAGGTGGCCAAAGAACACTTCCTGATTGCCAACGACAAAGAACTCAAACACAAACAGCACCTGCAGATGCGGATGCTCTTCCGGGGCTCTCCGTGGCATGCACAATTTGATTATGCCAACGCCATGCAGCGGGAAGGTGTCTTCGGCAAACAGCGCACCGATGCCTGGAAACAGGGTTATGATGAATGGACCGAGATTTACGGCCGTGAAGAGTTCATCACCCCCAAAGGTCCGATCGTACTGGAATGGACAGAGGAAGATATCAAAGCCCTGGCAGCGCGGGATGAATCCATTACAGAAAAAGATGTGCGTGAATGGACCAGTCGCTACCAGGATACTTCCAACTATCGATTCTGGCGGACGCGGGCCTCTTCAGAATCTGAAGAGAATACGATCAAGGCGCACGAATATCTTTATCAGGGCGAGCAACTCGTATTCGAAAATAAGCTTGATGAAGCGAAACAGAAACTGGAAGAAGGAATGGCTTTATATGCTGCGATTCTCAATCGGTACCCCAGTTTGAAGTCTGAAGATCTCGCCATCGAAGAAGGGCTCCGGGCAGTCATTCTCTGGCGATACATCCATGAACTCAAAGGTCTGCAGTTACCTTCATCCTTCGCACTCAAAGAATTGTGGCTGAAGGAGCAGGGGCGGGTTCCAGAACTCGAAAGTGAACTGCGACGAAATCACGGTATTCAGTAAAATCCAGCCTCTCAATTTAAAACGAAAAGAGTCATCTGAGAATCTCAGATGACTCTTTTTTTTGTCATATCTATGAATGATCAGTCTGCAGAAAACGCTTTCTGAACTTCTTCCGCGGATAAGGCACGGCGATACAGTTTGACATCTTTCATTTTCCCATTGAAGTAATCGTGGGCTCCAAAGCCGATCTTCAATGGTTCCGAGTTTGTTAAATCATAGTCTGCTGAATTGAATTCACCAGAGGTCGCAACCAGTTTGCCATCGACATACAGTTTGAGATGCTTCGGTTCCTTCACCGCCACAATCTGTCTCCAGCCAGGCTTGAGCGCCGTATCGTACGTCACGCTCTTGCCCGCTTCGATAGAGTGCACACGTCCGGCAGGCAGGGTGCCTGCAAACAGTCTCCCTTGAAAAACCGCCATCGACCAGACACGCCGATAACGTACATCCGGAGTCAAATCGAGCCGACCTGTATTCGTCCAGTCCACACCGCCGTTATAACGATACACTTCAGCCAGAGGCAATGAGCCGGAATACATGGCCCCGTTATAGACCGCCAACGGCATACTCTCTTTCTCCTCACCCAGTCGTCCTGCCAGGTTCCACAGATTCTTACCCGCATAACGATACACTTCCGCGTGCGGCCACTCACTCACGTAGAGGTCCCCCTCGTAAACGGTGAAGCCATAAGTCTGTGTCGACTCTCCCACCTTCCCGGCCTGTGACCAGTTTGTTCCGTCAAAACGATAGACGGCTCCTTCATCGTAACCCGATGCGTACAGATCGCCGTTATAAACGGCCAGCGATTCCACACGTTTCCCGTCAGGCACTCCACAAGACGTCCATTTCTGATCACCGTCGTAACGGTAAAAGGCAGCCGGTTTATACATGGAAGAGGCATACAGTTTACCCCGATAAACGACCATGCCGTTAATCGCTTCTACCTCGGGCAGTTTGCCGCAGTGCTCCCACTTGCCGTCGCCTTCATAACGATAAACGTTCCCTCCGTGATGAGGATTATCTGACTCCGAAAGCGATGAACCCTTCAAGCGATACTTGCCTGTCCCCGCGTACAACTTCCCCTGGTAGACCGCCAGAGAGGAAACCGCGTTGCACAAATCGGGTGCGCCACAGTCGATCCATTTCTGTCCCTGGTCAAACCGATAAACCCGACCGGCGGCTGCTTCACCCGGCACACAGGTTCCGGCAAACAGATTCCCATCATGAACGGCCATGCTGTAAATCAGCACGGCATTCCCCAGTTGTCCGTGATCGGTCCACTCGGCATCGATTCTGCCATTGTCGATTCCAAACTGCAGATGCCGGTCATTCGACTGACTGCTGGTCACGCCGGCATGATTCTTGAGACTCAACTGAAAACCTCGCCGCGTCTTTCGATCGTATTTACTGAGCAGGGTTCCCAGCACATCATCCAGTTCAGCACTGGTATGCACGGTCAGCGAAATGGAAAACTCACCAGTCCCCAGCGCCAACGGATCTGTATGCGGTACTTTCAGAAAGGCTTTGCGCCCGTCAAATACCGCCGGCTGATCTGGTTTCAGCACGACCCCCTCATTGATCGTTTTCAGATGCAGTGCACTCCGATCCTGTAAGTCCCCCTGCAATCGCCAGTCCCCCAGCAACTCAGGTTCCTCTGCATTCAGCGCCACGCAATCAAAGCCTGTCACACTTCCGAGCAATATCATCAGCAAATAAATTCCAGGTCGTATCATCATCTTTCACCTTCTAGTACAGAAAAGAGAACAGCATCTACACAGATCCATTCTTAACAAATCTAACAAATTCAACATTTAAAAAAACTCTTTGATTCAAGTACAGTGATGAGGCAGGCGTATTCCTGTTGAAACTGATTAATCCACGTACAGGAATTCGCTGGTATTGAAAATCGCCAGGCACAGATCCGTCAAGGCGGCACCGGCATAAGTATTTTTGATCGGCGTCTCGCTTAAAGGTAACAGCAATTCTCCGGCAGAACGTTGTTCCTGTGCCAGTATCTTCCGCTGCGTGCTGAGAAACCGGGGCATTTCATCCAGCTCGTTATCCGTCGGCATGCGACCCAGGGCACGACGGAAAAGCAATTTAACCTGTTGTACCTCATTTTCACCAGCCTGATCCCAGATCAATCCCGCCAGTTCCTGCGCACACTTCAGAGAACTCTCCGAATTCATCATCAACAGTGACTGCGGCGCCGTTGTCGAATTCCCGCGTCGCGAACAACTGGTATTCGCATCCGGACGATCAAATACATCAAACAGGGGATAACGCAAATTTCGTCGGGCGAAAACATAAATACTCCGCCGATAGTGATCCTCGACGTTGGCACTGGTCTTCCACTGATCCTTGAGTAACGTCGCCCGTAACTCGCGTGGCAGCGGTGGCATCACGCCCCGTCCTCCTGAATTCTCTGACAGTTTACCACTGACCGCCAGCATCGCATCACGTATCACTTCCGCATCCAGACGCTGACGCGGAAATCGGGATAATAGGGAAACGTCCGGATCATCCTTCAGGGAGCGTTTCCAGGCACTTTCTGATGCTTGAGAATCGTTAAACTGCCCCGCCTGTCGATACACGCTTGAAGTCAGAATCAGTCGATGCAGTGATTTCATTTTCCAGCCGGACGACATCAGTTCGGCCGCCAGCCAGTCCAGCAGTTCCGGATGCGTGGGCAGATCGCCCATCAACCCGAAATCGCTGGGAGTCGCAGACAGACCACGCCCGAAGTGATGCTGCCAGATCCGGTTCACAATCACGCGCGAAGTCAGCGGGTGGTTGTGCTGCGTCAGCCAGAAGGCAAATTCGCGTCGCTGCTGGCGTGAATCATCGGCGTCGACAGCCTGCTCCTGGAGATTCGCTACTCTTAAAAATGCCGGTTGCACTCGTGGGCCGGGCTGACGCCAGTCACCGCGAATCATGACACGACTGGGGGCGACAGGCTTTCCGATCGAAGCCAGCATGGTGACCGATCTGTTCTTGACCGGTTTGACCGCCGGTTCAAAAAAGGCGCGCATGCGGTAAAAGTCAATGGTGCTGATCGGATCGTATTTATGATCGTGACACTGGGCACACCCCATCTGCAGCGCCATGAAGGCAGAGCCGACGGTGGAGGTCATTTCATTCAGCAGCGTATGCCTGCGTTCTTCCTGCGAATTGATATCAGGCATATCGGGACCGGACAGACAGAAGGCGGTCGCAATGTTCGCCTCCGGGTTTTCCGGTGCGATCACGTCGCCCGCCAGTTGCCAGCGGACAAACTGATCGTAAGGCATATCCTCATTCAGCGCTTTGATGACCCAGTCCCGGTACTTCCAGGCATCAGGTCGCACCTTATCATGTTCGTAACCATCGGTCTCGGCAAAGCGGGCCAGATCCAGCCAGTGCTGCGCCCAGCGTTCCCCATAATGTTTCGAGGCCAGCAGTCGATCCACGAGTTTATCATAGGCATCGGGACTTTGATCCGCGAGAAACGTTTCGACGTCTTCCGGCATTGGCGGCAGACCGATCACATCAAAATAGAGCCGACGGATCAGCGTGGTACGGTTTCCTTCAGTCGCCGGTTGCAATTCTGCTGACTCCAGTTCAGCCAGAATGAAATGGTCAATCGGGGTGCGCGACCATTTTTTATTCTTAACGACAGGCAAAGCAGGACGTTTGATTGGCTGAAACGACCAGTGTTCCCGGTCTGCTTCCGTAATCGGTTCCTCTGAAAGCTTTACTGCTTCCTCTGCTTTCAATGAAGAACTGCAAGCAAATATCAAAGTCGCGATTGATAATACGAACCTCATGTTTTGTGAAATCATGTGAGCAATCCTTTCACAATCTTCACTTCGGCAGGCCCTGTCAGACGCTCATCCAGACCGTTATGGAAATAGGTCAGCGATTCATGATCCAACCCCATCAGATGCAGCAGTGTTGCATGAAATTCATTGACGTGCACCTTGTTCTCAACGGATCGCAGGCCGATGGCATCGGTAGCCCCGTAAGACCGTCCGCCGGTAATTCCGGCTCCGGCCAGCCAGCCGGAATAGCCCCACGGATTGTGATCGCGGCCTCTGCCCTGCTCGCTCATCGGCATGCGACCAAATTCACCACACCAGACCACAAGCGTGTCTTCCAGCAGCCCCCTTTGCTTGAGGTCTTTCAGCAGAGCGGCAACAGGCTGATCAGTTTTTTTACAATAGGCGGTATGATTTTTAGTTACATCACTGTGTGCATCCCAGCCAACGGTGTCTCCGGAATAGAGTTGTACGAAGCGTACGCCCCGTTCGATCATCCGTCGCGCCAGCAGACAACGTTCGCCGAAGTCCCGCGTCTGGGGATCATTGAGCCCGTACATGGTATGCGTATCTTGTGTCTCCTGTGTCAGATCGACGATTTCCGGAGCGGCCGTCTGCATGCGGAAAGCAAGCTCGTAAGCAGAAATGCGCGCCGCCAGTTCATCATCCTGGTCGCGGGCTTCCAGATGGCGGCGATTCATCGATTGAATCAGATCCAGGGTCGCCCGTTGTTGCTGCGACGAAATCGACGCCGGCGGTTTTAAATTCAGAATCGGTGTCTTACCGGCGCGCATCGTGGTTCCCTGAAACGTCGCGGGGAGATAACCACTGCCCCACGCGGGAGGACCTCCTTTGATGCCACCTCCGGGATCAGGCATCACCACAAACGCAGGCATGTCTGCATTCTCAGAACCCAGTCCGTAGGCGACCCAGCTGCCGACGCTGGGATGCCCCATCAAAATGCTGCCGGTATTCATCTGGTAGACCGACTGCGGATGATTCACACTGTCACCATGCAGCGAGCGTACCACACAGAGATCGTCAACCAACGCACCGGTATGCGGCAGAAAATCACTGACTCCGAGTCCCGATTCTCCACGTTTGCGAAACGGTTTAATCGGTGCGAGCAACGGATTTTTTGCGACCTTGCGGCGGGTCATTACTTCGCCGAAACTGTCGGGCAACGGTTTCCCTGAGTATTTGACCAGATCGGGTTTGGGATCCCACAGATCCACGTGACTGGGACCGCCGTGCATAAACAGCCAGATCATCCGCTTGGCACGCGGTTTGAAATCCGGTTCTTTCGGTTTCAATGAATCAGAGGCGGCCTGTGCAACTCCATCTGTCGCTAATAGAGAATTAAGGGCCATCATTCCGATACCGCCACCGGCAGTCCGCAACATTTCACGACGATTAAACAGACCGTTCCCACAGTTATCAGAAATCGTATCGTGGCTGGATCGCTTCGCCTGCATACTGCGTTCTCTCCCTGAGGTCCTATTGGGCAAGACATTAATATATCAGGGAAACACAGTCAGCTCGACTGAATTCATCCACGTTTTTTGATTTGTCTGAAATTGACAGAAATGTGTCCCATCTCCGGAACGGGCTTCGATGACAGGAATTCGACCTGACACCTTCGGGACGAATGTTGGCACGGTGCGGAACCATTCAGACAGATCAAAATGAGAGACGCACACACACAAAAATAACCTGTCTGGCACATTGTCTCTTTGATGATATAAATCAAACCCATTCACTCCCGATTCGTTCCGAATTTTTTTCTGATTTCTTTTCGAGTGATTCCTTTTTTCTCACTCTTTTTTTCTGCTTTCTGAAACCGCGCTTCTACAGCTTGAGTATGCTTCCCCGCGGGGTTAACAACATGGTTTTGAATGAGGCCATGTGATGTTTCTTTTTGGCAACATGTTGTCTACGAACATCGTTTCCCGGCCCATTGCACTGTCAGTTACAAAGAGTTCCCGGAAAACCTGTTTTTCTGAAAAGCATTTCCGATCACTCATCAAATCTGAGCTATATGAATAGTGACCAGCGCAATATCAGGTCGAGAAACATCAGAGAAGGCAAGATGTGAACCACGAGAGACCGTTTTCACAATCTCAGTAAAAAGATGGGGAGATCAATGACTGCTACTTCACAGAATTATTTGAAAGGATTCATCGCCCTCACAGTCGGAGCCTGTTTCATTCTGCAACCAGGGATCAGCAATGCACAACAGCCCGGCGGCATAATGCAACAGAAGCTGCCACAGAAAAACCTGTCACCGCGGGCTTTGGAAAGCCTGGTCACCGGGATTGCCTTCTATCCGGACGATCTGGTCGAAACAATTCTCAACGCATCACAGCATCCACTGGCAATCCGCCAGGCTTCTGACAAACCGGTCGTCCGCATTGGTGGCGGACGCTTTGCAGAACGCGTGCAGCAGTTCAACAAAGCAGTCGACCCGAATGTCGACAAGCTGAAACAGTATCCCGAAATTCTGTCGCAACTGAGCGACAACATCGCGACCACCACCTTACTGGGACGTGCTTACCAGTCCCAGCCTGATGACGTCTGGCGGGCGATTGACAAACTCCGTGCTGAAGTCGATTCCGCTCTACAGGAACAGCCCGAGCAGTTTGTGGATGAGAGTGGCGTTCCGCTGACAGGCCAGGCCGCATACGTGGCCGCCGCCGGTTATGTCGCCGGTCGATACTTTGTTCCTGCGACCGTTTCCGAACTCTACACCGCATACGCGTATCCGCATCAGACGACAACGACGACCACCTATCATGGTGAAAACGTAAATGGCGCTGCGACTCAAACCACCACAACGGGTCCCTATGGACACGCAACGGCGTCCACCGGCAGCAGCGCGACAACATACACAGGTCCGAATGGCAACACAGTGACGGGAGCCACCCAGGGAGGCAGTGTTATCTACCAGAATGGTGCTACTACTGTCGGTGCGGGTGCAGCCACCACGACGGTCACAGGGCCCCAGGGAAATTCAGCGACCGCAACAGGCGCGGGCATTGCCGGTACGACAACCGCCGGTGATACAACTTACTTCGGCGCAGCGGGCGGCGGAACCGTCAACACATCCAATGGACTCTCGGCTGCCGGCGCGGGTCAGGTGACCGGATCGGTGCAACAGACACAGACCGGAACCAACTACAATACTCAGGCCAGTGGCTCTGTCGCAACGAATACCGGCGTCAACGCATATGGCAGCAGGAACACCAGTGGCAGCGTAAACCAGAATGCCGACGGTTCCGTCAGCGGCGATCGTTCGTCATCCACTTCCGTTCAAGGAACCAGGGGTTATGCTGATGTGCAGCACAGCAGTTCCGGCACAGCGACCGGAAATGGCAACGGGACCTACAACGGTTCCACAACCATCGATTCCAGCAAAGGTTCTGCCTCAGTGGATACAACTGCCGGTAATGGACAGGTCTCCTCAACGGTTACCACACAAAATGGCTCCGCGACGGGTACACTCGGCGACGGTCAGGTCGGGCAGAGCTCCTCTTCGGCCCGCAATCGACAATCCACAGGCAGCCAGCAGGCGGCCCGCAGCAGCAGCCAGAAAGGTTCGTACCGTTCCAGCCGCCAGTCGACTGCCTCAAATTCCCGCTACAGTCAATCTTCAAGACAGCAGATTTCATCCGGCCTGCAAAGCATGCAGAAAAACTGGGGACAGCTCAGCCAGCAGATGAACCGTTCCTCCCAGGCTGCTTCCAAGTCTCGCCAGGGAGTGCAAACGTACTCACAGCAGCGACCCTCGTCTGCCTATTCACGTGGCTCCAGCTTCAGTCCTTCCAGCAGTCGCACACCTTCGTACTCGCGCGGCAGTTCCTCACGGGGCAGCAGCAACCGCGGTTCATCAGGACGTTCCGGTGGACGGGGCGGGCGGAGATAAGTTCGCTGCAATACTAAGAGTAAATTAAGTGCGGGCAGGCCTCTTTTCGTATTGGAAAGAGGCCTGTTTTTTTGACTTACTGTTCAAATAGATTTTTTATTTCCCCTCTCAGGATATTTCGTTTAGAATGAAGTTGAGCCGAAACCGATCTCATTTCATCCCATCTTTTCACAAGGCAGATAAAGAAACATGCTCCGCTACTTTATCGCAACTAACTTCTGGTTAGCCTTTACGATCTTACTGCTGGTTTCCTCAACGCCCCGCTACCAGATAGTGGGAAACGCCTCGCAGAAACATTACGGCGTCTATGGCTATGCGGTATTCGGATTGGGAAATATGTCCTCTTTCTTTTACTGGACCGTGATTAGTCTCTCAGTCCTTGCTGTACTGATCTGTTTTCGCGCCTGGAAGAAAACGGAAAGTATCCCAGTGAATTCATCATGAAATTCCCCCTGCACACATTTGAAGTCAGCAGTCAGTCTGAGAAAGATTTTATCCGACTGCTGCAGAAAGCCTTAGACAGGCTGCCGTCAGTTGTGGAACGGGAAATATCAGATGCAGACCGCTTTCGTTTTCGACTGATACTGGAAGATTATGTCGTCGGACTGTTAAAAGACATGCAGGCAATTCAGCATCTTTCACGCAATTGGACCCCGTCCGATTATCTGATCATTGTGCAGTTTGAAAAAACACAGGGCACCATCTGCTTTAACGGGCAGGAGCAGGTCATCCATTTTGAAAAATAAGCATCCCCTAGCTCATCGAGAGTAATCAGTCGCATTGAAAAGACTACTGTATCATAAATGGTATCTATTTTTTCTGATCTCGCTCGGCGGGTTCCTGATCTGGCTCTACTTCCAGAAGGATACGATTTCACTCGCTAAAGAAAGCCTGAAAACAAAAGGCTTTTATGTTAGATCCGCTTCCCGTTCCAATCCCATTGATCGTACGATACTCGCCGCCAAACGTTTTTTGAAACAGGATGAGTTAAGAATTGCCCGGATTAAATGGTACACTGAAACTGAATCATTAGCCGGTATCGAAGAGCTGCAAACCCTGGCTCCCTTTATTGTCCATCTCAACTGTGGATTATCCAAAATCCACGATTCTGATGCATATGTGATAGGCAAGATGCATGACTTGAGATCCTTGATCCTGTATGGCCCTGATCTGTCAGATCGGGGAGTTCTCTCTCTGTCCCGCCTGGAACGACTTGAAAGCCTTGAACTCTATGCGCCAGATTCAACGGATGCTGGACTAAACTGGCTACACCGTTGTCCTCACTTACATCGTCTCATCCTCGGCGATGCAAAGCTGGGTACTCCTACCGTGCAACAGCTCTCACAGCATTACGAATTACGCAGATTAAATTTACAGGGAACTCTCATCACATCCTCGGATTTACAGTTTTTGACTGACCTCCCTCACCTCTGGATGCTGGAACTGACGAGAAACTTTATCGACGACAGTGCGGCACCTCATCTGCGAAAAATGAATTCTCTCGGAAACCTGCAATTGAATGAGACCGAAGTCGGAGATGAAGTGTGTAGTGCCCTGTCAAAACTACCAGATCTCTCAACCCTGAATCTTAATGACACCCAGATTACCGACCGGGGAGTGTGCATACTGCTGGAAGGTTGTCAGAATTTAAAATCATTATCAGTCGCACGCTGCGATCTGACAGACAAAGCATTCGTTGACGCAAAAGCATGGCCGGTGAATCTGAAGACGATAACCATCACTGGAAACCGCATCACCGGTCAGGAAATTCTGAATATCTATCGCAGACATCCTGTTATTGAATCAATCAATTTCAATCTAAGTAAATATGATTCAGACATTGTCGATCAGATCGAACAGATCAGAAAAACTCGTTCAAAATAAATTCGAAACGTAGATAAAATACTGTTTGTATCCGGCTTATTGTGTTTGTCGAAATCAATACCTTCGTGATCGCAGGCACCGCGAACCGGCAACTGATCAACCTCTACCAGGTTGCGGAAATGAAAACACCTCTCCACGATTTCGAGGCGAACGTTGTAACACCGCCTCAGACCTGGATTTCGGGCGGATTTACTCCCGGTTCGGCTCATTTTTCTGCACCACTCCCGTTCGGTCCCGAAAACCAGGTCTTGCATAGTTCTGCGAAAGATCAGAAAATCCCCTGCGTCAAAATCCGCACGGATGATTCCAGCAATGAACTCGAAAGGAGTCCGAGTATGATTCATTCAAAAGTCACGTTCTATATGGTTCTCATCCTGACAGGTCTGATTGTGTTCTCGTCATCTGAAAACAACCAGGCTGCCAAACCCCAGGTTGATCCAACGCAGGTTATCTTGCGTGCCATTGAAACACCCGACGGTTCCCAACTGGAAATTCGGATCGGCCATCTGGTCTGTAAAACCGATCAACTGACCGTACAACGGAAAGAGGGACCGGAATTCACGGTGCAACCAGTAGGCAATAAGGTGCACGTCATCAGCGACAGACAACGTATTGCTGCACAACATGTGGAATATCCACTCGCCTGGTTAACAGGCGCGCGTTGAACCAGGAATTTCACGCCTGCGGAGTTTGCTCGTATTCCGGTTCGTCTGACGAATCGGTCAGGAATTCCATTTTGCCGCTCTTCACATCGTAGAGCGCACCGACCACCATCACCTTGCCGGCATCCACCAGATCGCGAATCACTTCACTGCGAGCCTTTATCTCGTAAACGCTGCGACAGACGTTGCGTCGTGCCGTTTCGTCGATAAACCGTTCCTTTTCATCCTGGCTCATCCGAGGTATTTCCGAGCAGGTTTCTTCGTCGACACAGGGAACGATTTCATTGACAATCGATTCCAGGTGTGAACAACCTGTGACTTTCAAGGCATTATCATCTTCGCACATCAGTTCCACTGTGGAAGTGACCGCTCCGCAACGGGTGTGCCCCAGCACCAGCACCAGCTTCACGCCCACGACAGCAACACCATATTCGATACTCCCCAGCGATTTATTCCCGATCACGTTTCCAGCAACACGCACGCTGAAAATATCACCAATCCCCAGGTCGAGCACCAGTTCCGCGGGGACGCGCGAATCGATACAACTTAAAACGACCGCCAGCGGATTCTGTTCACCCGCAGTGGCATTAACCTGATGCCCCAGGTCGCGTGAGAGTCGATTGCCGGTATAGAACCGCTCGTTCCCTTCACGTAAAATCTGCAGGACCTGATCCGGCGTTATCCGGTCTTTCAGTTCACGCGTGGAATAGTCAGCGAACTGGATTTCGTCATTCAACTGATACTTTTTCCGGAAACCGCGCAAACTGACTTTCATCCCTCGCGCGGGGCCGATTTTATCCTTGAACTCCTGGATCAGACTTAAAATATCCGGGTCAATATAATCCGTGCCGCTGGCATCAATCAGCATGTTGGTGCCGGGAGGGGCATCGTTAAACACTGTGTCCAGTGCGGCACGGTTGAGAAAGCTAACCTGGTTTGCCAGTTCAACATGCAGAACATCACCCCCGGCGTGTGTCTCCACAATTCGACGGATCGGTTGTCGGAGACTACTGTTCAGAATAAACAGCAGACTCACACCCAGTCCAATTAAAATACCGATCAACAGGTCGGTAAACACGATTGAAAGTAACGTGATCATGAAGGGCAGAAACTGGTAGCGTCCCTCGCTCCACATCTGTCGAAACAAGGCGGGACTGGCCAGTTTGAAACCGGTGACCAGCAGAATTGCTGCCAGCGCCGCGAGAGGAATCATATTCATATAAACGGGGATTAACGCGACTGATATCAGCAGCAAAACTCCATGGAATATACATGACACTTTGGTTTTAGCACCAGCGTTCACATTCACGGAACCACGCACAATCACCGACGTCACAGGCAGGCCGCCAATCATACCGGCGGTCACGTTACCAACCCCCTGTGCAATCAACTCACGACTGGAGGGCGAATTGCGGTTTTCAGGATCGAGCTTATCAACGGCTTCCAGGTTCAACAGGGTTTCCAGAGAAGCGACGATCGCGATCGTCGCTGCAGCCACATAGATGGCCGGGTTAGCCCACTGAGTAAAGTCAGGAAACTTCAGGAAGGTCAGCAGATCACCGGCTGTTTCTGCAACAGGAATTTGCACCAGGTGACTGGCCTCAATCGCCCACGGGCCACCCGTGCGCTGAAACAGAATATGCAGACTCACCCCCAGCAGCACCACCATCAGCGGGCCAGGGATGACAGAATTTTTCAGCATTTTAATCCGGCCCCAGAGCACCAGCAGAGCAATGGAAGACAATCCGACGACAGCGGCTCCATAATGGATGTCGCCTTCAAAGACTGTCAGAATTTCAGAAAATGTGTTCTGTTTGTCTGGCTGCGTGAATGACATTTCCCCTTCCGGGTCGGAATCGTGTCCCACAACATGGGGAATCTGTTTCAGAATCAGAATCACACCGATGGCAGCCAGCAGCCCCTTGATCACACTGGAAGGGAAAAACGCAGAGAGTGAGCCGGCTTTCACGATCCCCAGCACAATCTGGATCACCCCGCCCAGCATGACAGCAAGCAGAAACGCTTCAAAAGAACCCAGGGCGGCAATTTGCGCGATCACGATGGCCGTCAGACCTGCAGCAGGTCCACTCACGCTGGTGCTGGATCCACTGATGGACCCCACCACAATTCCACCGATGATTCCCGATACCAAGCCCGAAAACAACGGCGCCCCGGAAGCCAGGGCAATTCCCAGGCAGAGTGGAAGTGCCACAAGAAATACCACCAGACCTGCTGTCAGGTCGCGTGGCAGGTACGTAAGGGGATAGCCCGAAAGACGTGCGTCGCTCATGTCTATTCACTCAATCAATTTTTAAAGTTTGGCGGGTTACTCACAGTCTCTGTAAACTGAATGGGATCGCCAGGGCAATCACACAGCCGAACAAAGTCTGCATTGATATCAAAATCTGAGAACTTCCAGGGCGGAACCATCTGAAACATCAGAGAGCTATCATCGCTTACCGCGCAAGACCTCAGACCTTTGACACTGTATTATAAAATCACATCTCGTTTTACAATCTGCTTTTACAGTTTTTTCAGCAATTTGAATTCTGATCAGATTTTTTTCACTTCAAAAGCCGACGCACTGACTATAACCGATCAGATTAAAATTCAAAACAGTTTTTCATTCCTTACTGGACACCTTCAAACTACGAGAACAGCAATTATTTTCAGACCTGTAGATCTATTTGTACCGATAAGTTCCACTCGCGCCATAGTATTCCCTGCGTCAACAGACGAAAGAGTTCATCCATGCAGTCACCTCTCCCCTTTCCACTGGCCAGTTTGATTCTCGCACTGATACCTGCATTGACTCTCTCAGCAGACCCCGGCCCAGCGGACTGGTCTCAGTGGCGAGGGCCGAACCGCGATGGTCTCATCAAGGGGACAGAGATCCCTGACAGTCTGTCTGATCAATCTCTGACCCAGGTCTGGAAAATCCCGCTCGGTCCGGGTTACTCGGGCCCCATTGTCACTGCGGATCGTGTGTTTGTAACGGAAACCATTGATGAGAAAATGGAGGTCGTCAGTGCATTGGATCGCGCGACTGGCAAACTGATCTGGAAACAGGAGTGGCCCGGCGCCATGAGTGTTCCCTTCTTTGCCAAAGCCAACGGGGACTGGATTCGGGCAACCCCCGCTTATGATGGCGAACGACTCTACGTCGCCGGCATCCGTGATGTTCTCGTCTGCCTGAATGCAGAGAGCGGCGAGGTGCTCTGGCGGATTGATTTTGTGGAAAAACTGAAAACGCCTCCCCCCGCTTTCGGGTTTGCTTCTTCGCCTCTCATTGTGGGCGATGCCGTTTATGTCCAGGCAGGCGGTGGTTTGTGTAAGGTCGACAAACTGACCGGCGCGATCAAATGGAGGGCCCTTGACAATGGGGGCGGCATGTTTGGCAGTGCCTTTTCCTCACCTTACTACGCCACCCTGAATGGGGTTCCGCAGTTGATCGTTCAGACCCGCACGACGCTGACCGGCGTCAATCCCGCTGATGGGGCTGTTTACTGGCAACAGGACATTCCCGCCTTTCGAGGCATGAATATTTTGACTCCCACGGTGCACGAGAATTCCGTATTCACCAGCAGCTACGGCGGCAAGTCTTTTCTTTATACTCCTGACAAATCGGGTGAGTCCGCGGCCCCTGAGGAAATCTGGACCAACAAAGCCCAGGGCTACATGTCCTCTCCGCTGATCATTGACGGTTTCATTTACCTGCATCTGCGGAATCAGCGTTTCACCTGTATTGATCTCAAGACGGGCGAAACCCGCTGGACCACGACCCCCTATGGAAAATACTGGAGCATGGTCACCGATGGTGATAAAATACTGGCACTCGATCAAACCGGTGACCTGCTGTTGATCAATGCGAACCCGGAAACGTTTGAACTGCTGGATCGGCGTAAAGTAGCCGACGATTCGTGGGCACACATTGCGGTCAGCGGCAATGAACTTTTCATTCGTGCACTGGATCATCTCGCCGTCTATCGCTGGAACACCTCGGATACCGAAAAATAACCAATCCCCATGACCGTTCCCGAATTACGAATCCGTCCGCTTAACCAGGCTTCTCTGCAAAAAAACGGCGATTACGTTCTGTACTGGATGATCGCCAATCGGCGGACCCGCTACAACTACAGTCTGCAACGGGCTGTGGAACTCAGCAAAGAACTCAACAAACCTCTGCTTGTCTTCGAAGCACTGCGCTGCGGCTACGAATGGGCCAGCGACCGCCTGCATCGATTCGTCCTGCAGGGGATGGTCGACAATCGGGACAGTTTACAGGACAGCCCCGTGGGTTATTACTGTTACGTGGAACCGAAAGCCGGCCATGGTTCAGGACTGCTGTCGGCTTTGGTAACCAAGGCCTGTGCTGTTGTCACTGATGACTTCCCCTGTTTTTTCATTCCCCAGATGTTGAAGTCGGTCGCCCCCCGATTATCCGTGCGACTGGAAGCCATTGATTCCAACGGTCTCCTGCCGATGCGAGCCGCTTCTCAGATTTATCCGACCGCGTACGCGTTCCGCCGCTTTCTGCACAAAGCACTGCCAGACCACCTGGATCAGACTCCTAAAATCAACCCACTGTCCCACATCGATCTTCCCGAATTTTCCTCGTTGCCCGCAAAAATCCTGGAACGCTGGCCGATGGCCTCGGATCAATTATTACAGGCAACTCCCGAAGTCCTGGCTGACCTGCCTCTTGATCATCAGGTCGGCCCGGCAGATTTTGATGGAGGAATGAAGGCTGCGAGCAAAACGCTCAAACAGTTTCTCAATGTGCGCTTCGAACGTTACGCTGAAGAACGGAATCTGCCTGAAGAGGAAGTCACCAGTGGGCTCTCCCCTTACCTGCATTTCGGGCATATCTCCGTGCATGAAGTTTTTAAACGGGTCGCCGATCGAGAAGATTGGAACGCTGCAAAAGTAATTGATCAGAAAGCGACCGGCAAACGGGCCGGCTGGTGGCAGATGAGTGAAACCGCCGAGGGATTTCTGGACGAACTGATCACCTGGCGCGAACTGGGCTATAACATGTGCTGGCAGCGCGACGACTATGACCAGTATGAGTCACTGCCCGACTGGGCACGGACCACACTCGAGAAACATGCTGCTGATAAACGTGACCCGTGTTATACATTGGAAGAATTCGAACAGGCCCGCACGCACGATGAACTCTGGAACGCTGCCCAGACGCAACTGGTTACGGAAGGACGCATGCATAATTACATGCGGATGCTCTGGGGCAAAAAAATTCTGCACTGGTCGAAATCTCCCCAGGCGGCGCTGGAGATTATGATGCACCTCAACAACAAATACGCGGTCGATGGTCGGAACCCGAATTCCTATTCGGGCATCTTCTGGTGTTTAGGCCGTTATGATCGTGCCTGGGGCCCCGAACGACCGATCTTCGGAAAAATTCGCTACATGACCTGCGAAAACACGGCCCGCAAATTCAGCGTGGATGGTTACCTGGAACGTTTCAGCAAAGAAAAGCGACAAGGTGCGCTGTTCGATTGAAGTCACATCGCTGAAACGTTTAAACTGACTCTTGAGTAATAATGTATTCAGGTGACGGTCGGCTTAACGGGAACTTGGGTTTTGAACAGACATCTATTCGAGGGAACGGTACCCTACTACGCGCGTTACCGCGTTCCCTATCCACAGTCACTTCTGTTACAGGTCTGCGAGCAGGCCCCACTGACAGGCTCCGGCCGATCGCTGGACCTGGGCTGTGGCACGGGTGAACTCGCGATCCGTCTGGCGTCCCGCTTTGAGGAAGTGCTTGCTGTTGACCCTGATGCAGAGATGCTGGCAGCCGCACAGCAGAAAGCAAGGGAGCAACAGGCCACTAACATTCAGTGGCGCAATCAAAGCGCCGAGCAGTTCTCCGCGGAGCCGGATTCATTCGAGTTGATCACTATCGGTGCCGCCTTCCACTGGATGGATCGGCCCGTCATGGCGCCGCGCATCCGCAGTTGGCTCCAGCCGCAGCAGCCCCTGGTCATCATGGGTTACACCAGTATCTGGAGCGGCAATGCCGACTGGCATCCGCTGGTTCGCGAGGTCGTCAAACGCTGGCTGGGCGAAAAACGGCGTGCCGGTTCCGGTGAATTCAACGATCTCGCGGCTCCACATGAACAGGTCTTAATCGACGCCGGTTTTAAACTCGAAGAAATCAAACACGAGCATCCGCAGACCTGGACTCTCGACGACCTGCTGGGCAATCTGTACTCGACCTCTTTCGCCTCCCCCGCCGTTCTGAGAGAGAAGCAACCCGACTTTGAAGCCGACCTGCGAGCCACCCTGCTCGACTTTAACCCCAACGGCACTTATCAGGAACAGATGACGTTTTACGCGCTGCTTGCGCGGCCCGATTGACACTTTTCCCTCATGCAGGCTTATGCTATACCACCGAATCGTTCCACCGGATCTTTCGCGAAACTTCGCCCCACCAGCGACCTCAACGGAAGTTATCACTTCCCCCATAGCTGAAACAGGTTTGATCCACTAGAATCAAACGTGCGTTCCGCTTTTGTAAAGTTCCAGAAGCGGAACGCACTAGTCCGCTGAAGTGATTCGTATCTACTGTAAAGAACAGGTACCTGATGGCTCCCAAGGATAACAACTCTCTCACCTGGTATCAGCTCGACCTCCATCAAGTCGCGGAACGTCTGCAATCGCCTGATCAGGGGCTGACGCTTTTTGAAGTGGAAACCCGCCGCGCGGAAGTTGGACTGAATGAACTGATCGAAAAACAGCGTAAATCCATCTGGATGATGTTCCTGGATCAGTTCAAGGATTTTATGATTCTGGTTCTGATCGCCGCCGCGGTCATTTCCGGGGTCATCGGGGAAGTTGCTGACACCATCGCGATTACAGTCATCGTACTGCTCAACGCCATTCTGGGGTTCATCCAGGAATACCGGGCTGAGAAAGCTATGGCGGCTTTGAAAAAAATGGCGGCTCCTTCTGCAAACGTGGTGCGAGACGACAAAGTCGTGACCATTCCGGTAGGGCAGCTTGTCCCCGGTGACAGGGTCCTGCTGGAGGCAGGCAATATTGTGCCCGCGGACTTGCGACTGACAGAAGCGGTCCAGTTACAGATCAATGAAGCTGCCTTAACGGGTGAATCATTGACTGTCGAAAAGATCACACAGGCGATTCAAGAAGCAGATCTCCCCCTGGGTGACCGGAAAAATCTTGCCTTTAAAGGCACCCTGATCACCAAAGGACGCGGCCAGGGAATCGTGACCGAAACGGGCATGCAGACCCAGCTGGGGCAGATCGCCACCTTGCTCCAGGATCAGGAAGAAGGACGTACGCCCCTGCAGAAACGCCTGGCCACGTTCGGCCAGAAACTCGCGTATGTGATCCTGGCGATCTGCGCGATTGTCTTTATCGCTGGTCTGTCCAGGGGGGAACCGCCGCTGCTGATGTTGCTGACGTCGATCTCCCTGGCGGTCGCTGCGATCCCGGAAGCACTGCCCGCGGTGATTACCATTTCACTGGCGTTGGGAGCACGAAAGCTGGTTAAGCAACAGGCGCTCATCCGCAAACTTCCTGCCGTTGAAACGCTGGGGTCAGTCTCTTATATCTGCACCGATAAAACCGGAACCCTTACACAGAACCGGATGACCGTCGAACAGGTTTATCTCAACGGCGAACTCGTCGCTCCGGACGAACTCCCTGTGACAGTTGAGGAATCCCAGACCCAGCGGAGTTTCACAGAACTTTCCCATCCCGAACTGCTGCTCTGTGCGCTGTCCCTCTGTAACGACACCCGCCTGGACGGCGACGATGAGGCTGTCGGCGATCCGACTGAAACAGCTTTGTTCGAACTGGCGCGGGAGAAGGGATTTCTGCGCGAGTCCCTGGAAAAAACATTTCCCCGTCTGGCCGAGATCCCCTTCGATGCCGAGCGCAAGCTGATGACCACCTTCCACCCCTGGAGTGAGGGAAAAGTTGTATCCATTACGAAAGGGGCTGCTGAAGAAATCGTGGCCCGCTCCACTCATGAGCATTCCCCGGCGGAACAGATCGAGATCAACCAGGACCAGGTCCAGAGTACTGCAGAACAGATTGCCAGAGAGGGCCTGAGAACGCTGGGCTTCGGACTGCGCATCTGGAACGCGGTCCCGGAACCGCTTTTACCGGAAGAGGTGGAATCCGAATTGACCCTGGCCGGGCTGATCGGGATGCTGGATCCTCCCCGGCCGGAAGCAGCGGAATCGGTGGCCCTCTGTCGCTCGGCCGGTATCCATCCGGTGATGATTACCGGCGATCATCCCCTGACCGCGGAGATGATTGCCCGGCGGGTAGGGATTCTCGATGAACAGGAGAAAGGCGTTGTGCTCACAGGTCGGCAGCTCGAACAGCTCTCCCCGGAAGAATTGAAATGCCAGGTTGAAAAAGTTCAAGTTTATGCCCGTGTCTCTCCGCAACAGAAACTGAAAATCGTGCAGGCTCTGCAGGACCGGGGACACTTTGTCGCGATGACCGGGGATGGCGTGAATGATGCGCCGGCATTGAAACGGGCCGACATCGGGATTGCGATGGGCGTGACCGGCACAGACGTCTCCCGGGAAGCAGCGCATATGATTCTGTTGGACGACAATTTTGCCACGATCGTCAAGACCGTCAGGGAAGGCCGACGCATCTTCGATAACATTCGCAAATTTATCAAATACACGATGACCAGTAACCTGGGTGAGATCTGGACGATCTTCCTGGCGCCGCTGCTGGGTCTGCCCATCCCGCTGCTGCCGATTCATATTTTGTGGATCAATCTCGTCACCGATGGTGTTCCCGGTCTGGCACTCACGGCTGAACCCGGAGAAAAGAACCTGATGCAGCGACCGCCCCGCGATCCGAAAGAGAATATTTTCGCCCATGGTCTGGGGACGCATATCATCTGGGTCGGTCTGCTGATGGGTGCGGTCTCGGTGGTGACGCAGGCCTGGTTCATTGATCACAGCCAGGCGCAATGGCAGACCATGGTCTTCACGGTTCTCTGCCTGAGCCAGATGGGACACGTTCTGGCCATTCGCTCGGAACGGCAATCATTCTTCTCACAAGGTCCGTTTACGAACAAACCACTCATGGCAGCCGTGCTGCTGACCCTCGCACTGCAGATGGCCACCCTTTATGTCCCTGTTCTGAACCGGATTTTCAAAACTGTTCCCCTGACAGCGGGCGAACTTGCCATCACTCTCGCGCTCTCATCAATCGTATTCATCGCCGTCGAAGTCGAAAAAGCCTGCAAACGAATGCGGCAGCAGGATTAAGAACCGTCAATAAGATCGGGAAAACATTCATCCTGATAGATTCAGAGAGAGTCAAAAGACTGTCTATCCCTTGTTAGATAAAGTAACATTCCCACCGTTCCTGCGGTATCGTGATGAGAATCATCAAGTTCATTTTTCTGACCGCTCTCTCCCTGCTGATCCTCCTGCTGGGGATGCCCAATGTCGAGCAAGGCCGCCTGGAATATCGCAACGCGTATGCCTTCCACCTGGCGCAACAAATCAAGACCGGAGAACTCCCTCCTGATACTGTCGATTCGTGGGACCATGCATTCGAAATTGAACACACGCCGTCCGATGAGATGGTCGTTACTTCCCATGGTGCAAACGGAACTTCACCAGCCGACGGTTTTGATGCGGATGATATTTCCACTTCCATGTCGAATCCGCCTCACAAGAAGACGATGACTCGCAAGCGGAAACAGTTTTTCGCCACGCTTGCTTTGTCACTCTGTCCGTGGCTGATTGCGTGGCTATTTCGTGTGAGATCAAAGAGGATGGAGCCTCAAATTTGGTAAACGAGGATTTCGCTCCTCACTGAATTGAAAACGTCATGTCACGATTTCTCAATCACGACTCCTTCATCGCTCTACAGTGTCAGACGCTCACGGATGCCACAGTGCTTTGCCTTTGTATCTTGTGCCGATGGGGTAGCGGGGGTTGGGGACTGCTGCTGTTTGCATGATTTCTGCGATTCGCTGGACCACCTCGGGATGGTTGTCGGCAACGTCTTTTGATTCGCTCAGATCCTGGTCTAAATTGTAAAGGGCGATCTCTTCCTGCTGGCCGTGGCGGATGCCTTTCCAGTTGTTCCAGCGCACTGCCTGATCGTAGCGGGCGCGGCAGTGGCCGTAGTCCCAGTAGAGATAGTCGTGTTTGACTTTGAGAGGCTCGCCTCGCAAGGCCGGCAGTATGGAGACGCCATCCCGATCTGCGGGAACCTGTGCGCCCGCCAGTTCGGCAAAGGTGGGCAGCATGTCCTGGAAGGCGATGACTTCGTCGCTCACTTTGCCTGCGGGAATCGTGCCGGGCCAGTTCGCGATGAACGGGACACGGATTCCCCCTTCGGTGAGATCCCGTTTAAAACCGCGCAACGGGCCGTTCGTATGCAACTGCGCGGGCACTCCTCTATGACCGCCGTTATCGCTGGTGAAAATGATCAGCGTTCGTTCGCGCAGCTGGAGCTCATTCACCAGTGACATGATCCGTCCCACATCGCGGTCGAGTCGGTGAATCATCGCCGCATATTTTTTCGACTTCTCGTCCCAGTCCCGGTCTGAATATGGTTCCGTGTCCGGCACCGCCAGACCGTGCGGGTCTTCTTCTTTCGCAGAAAAGTGAGGCAGCGTATAAGCCGCATACAGGAAGAAGGGCTGGGCCGCGGAATCGCGAATGAACTGCAGCGCGCGGTCGGTCAGCAGATCGTGGCTGTATTGCTGGCGTTTTTTGGTATTCCCCTTCAGTTCCAGGCGGCCCTCATTGTCGTCCAGATATTCGGTAAAGTAATAGTGCGCATGGTCCTGATTCAGATAGCCGAACCACATGTCGAACCCCTGATTCGTAGCCCGACCGACCGTGCCTGCATCACCCAGCGACCATTTCCCCACGCCACCACAGCGGTAGCCTGACTTCTGCAAGACCTCGGCGATGGTCACATCACTTTCCTGCAGATAGGTCGCGTAATGGGGGATGTTGTCTCGCGCGGGAGTGTGCCCGTTGTGGAGTCCGGTCAGCAGTACGGCCCGCGAAGCCGTGCAGACAGAACCACCGGCATAAGCCTGGGTGAACCGCGTTCCCTGGGCGGCTAACTGATCGATGTGAGGCGTTTTCATCAGCTTCTGACCGTAACAGCCCAGGTCCCCGTAACCCAGATCATCGGCCATGATGAAAATAATATTGGGTCGCTCCACTTCCGCGGCCTGCACCGACACAGGCAGACAGAACAGGCAGACTATCAGCCAGATCACTCGTGAACCTGAAATCAAATGCAGTCCGTTTCCGAGTTCACTTACTGAATTTCTTCGCGCTGGTGTCGACATCTGCTTCCCATTCCTTCAAGGACTGACTCATTGATTTCACGATTTCCGGGTGTTCGGCCGCCAGATTCTGCTGTTCCCCGAGATCCGTTTCCAGTTGATATAGTTCGCTGCGATGATTATTCAGACAGAGTTTCCACTGCCCGCGACGGACAGCACGATTGTTTCCCATCCGCCAGAAGAGGTCACGGTCTGCTAAAGTTTGTCCCGGTTGCCAGAGTGGTGACAGGTCGAGACCGTCGGTCTGGATATCAGCAGCTGAAATCCCTGCTGTCTGCGCCAGGGTGGGAAGCAGATCCACCGAATGGGCGGTCTGGTCGGTCACGCCGGCGGTGATGACTCCCGGCCAGCTGATCAGACAGGGGACACGATGCCCGCCTTCATACAGGGTTGCTTTCTGCCCGCGCAGGGGGCCGTTACTAGAGATGTTTTGAAAGTTTTTTCCATAGGTGAGATAGCCACCATTGTCGGAAGTGAAGATCACCAGCGTGTTCTGCTCCAGATCAAGACGTTTCAAGGCAGACAGTATTTTCCCCACGCTCTGATCCAGGGACTCAATCATGGCCGTGGTGTGGGGACTGACATTGCCGGGATCGGGAATGATACCCCATTTGTCTGTGTGGTAGTCCTGCCCTGCTTTGCGATGTGGCGGATCTTGGGGTCCCTGCCAGGGGAAATGGATCGCCAGGTGTGGCACATAGAGAAAGAAGGGACGTTCGCGGTTGGCTTCCATAAATGCCACGCTGTATTTGCTCAACAGATCGGCGGTGTAACCTTTCTCCATGCTGACTTCATTGTTATGCCACCAGTCCTCATTTCCAGAACGATCGACGTGGGTGTGGTGGTCGCCGTCTCCCGAAGTCAGGCCGCGAAACAGATCAAAGCCCTGATTTGTGGGCAGCCAGGGGGGCTGGTATCCCAGATGCCACTTGCCGAAACAGGCGGTCGCGTAGCCCTGTTGTTTGAGCAGTTCCGCCATGGTCAACGCCTGATGCGGCAGTCCGATATCGTGATTCGATTTCCCTGACAGAGCCGACTCGAACTGCGGCCCGAAACGCTGCTGATACTGTCCCGTGAGCATCGCGGCCCGGGTAGGCGTACACATCGCGCCGGCGGAATGAAAGTCGGTGAACTTCAAGCTGGCGTCAGACAGCCGATCAATGTGGGGCGTTTTAACCTGTTTGTTTCCATAACAGCCCAGGTCGCCATACCCAAGGTCGTCGGCCATGATCAGGACAATGTTCGGCGGTTGTTGCTCTGCAGCCTGGGAGAACGAACACGCCAGCAGGCAACAAACGGTGATTTGTAGAGTCATCAGAAGGGGGGAACGCATGAGGGCCGGTGATTCCATGAAAAGAGAGCGCTGGTTTGATTATCAGTTCTTTTCACTATAGCCGGTAGTGGTCGTCAATCACAACTTAAAATGTGATTCCACAAACTCAGATAACGGTCCTGAATTCTGAATCGCCGCTGGTGAATGAGTTGGTGGTGATAATCAGAATTGTATTAATGCTTTGATGAACGGGCCTTTCGTGACCGACTCGCCGCGTCGCATTTCGACCTGACCACCGACTGGTTTAACGGTCCACGGCTCTTCCTGTTTGCGGCTTACCGTCAGTTGCGAAGTTGTGCAGACCAGGTCACCCACTTTAATTTTCAATTGAGGCCCCTCAGGAGTTTGAATGACACTCAACGTGGCAATTTCTTTCGGTAACTGGGGAGACTGGTTCCCTTGTGAAGTGGAAAGCAAGCTGATGCCCAGAACACAGATACAGAGCCAAGCGAGTGTTTTAGAATATCGCATCTAACATTTCCTTCTATTCCAGGTCTTTAACTTCACTGAGAATTTCGATTAGTAAACCGAAATTTTACATTTGAATTGTACTGAAAGTCAGCCTGCGTGCGCGTTTCCAATTGACCCCCAGCATTCGTAGACAGGTATACAATCACAGACATGAACAGAAGAGTGCTTAAGGGCGATCGATGACAATAAACTAACCGAGCGTTAGCCAGGAATTCCGGAACTCAGCCGATAAACCATATCCCAGAGCCTGTCGATCTCACCATGTTCAATAACCTCTACCGGCTTTCGAGATTGAAACGCTTCATTGGGAGTATAAAACCAATCCCCCAGACAATCCGGGTTCACCACTTCACTCAATGCCTGGCACAGTCGCTTCACTTCAATATAGTTACGCTGAAGTTTTTCTACTTTCTCTTTATTAGACTCGACCTTGGCGATTGCTCTTACAGAAACATTGACCAGACGGGAAAACTTGTCTCTGGGTAGACCTAACATATGACGCAACTCGAGTTTGTTTTCATCTTGAAACACGATGACTCGAATGCCAAATAGTCCGGGTATATTATAGTATTGTTTTTTTGGTGCTTTTTTTGATCTGGTAGCCATTACATCACCTCTCAAACTGCTCATACGACTTTAAAACAATTATATCTATACCATCGAACCAGGCAAGCACTTTTGCATGCATTTTTGCACACTCATGGCCAGTCTGAGGGATGAGGTGGTAAATCATCTTCTGCGATCAGCTTGATATAACTGGGAGTGACGATGGAATCAGGATAAATGACAACGTTTTGTCCCTGGCGATCCCGGGCAGACGGCACCAGCAATCCCTGAAAACCCGATCGATATGCTCCACGACCAATGGCCTGTGTCCATGACTCCTCTCCCTGGTCCTGAATTGCCTGCCAATCTTCTTCCAGCAACTCGGTAAGCGAAAATCCAAGTTTTCGGCGAACCGAAGCGTCTGTCAGATCTAAAAGAGACTTCACTTTAATTTCGAACCCCGCTATGACACGCGGGCGAATACTCTGTTTATCAAATCCAAATTTGTTAAACGTCTGGTAACTCTCGCTGACCGCAGTTTGCACGCTAAGAGATCCATAGATTGCTCTCAAGCTCTGGGGGTTCCATCTTCCTCCGAAGTAACTGGCACCATTACCTGAAATGAGATCCGCTTTATTCGCATATTTCACCCCAGCCGATCGAAAAGCGATCTCTTTTTTCGCAATCGCATGAGGACGTATTTTTTCAATACGATCAAATAAATCCTGTACCCCGGGTGCTTCTTCAGGCAAGGTTGTCTGTCTCCCTGCAAAACCGGTTTCACGGTACTGACAGATTTGAGCTCAGTTCTGGACTCACACTGATTATTCGGCCTGCTTTTGTATTTCCAGTTGAACTCCAGCATACGGAGACAGGTATGCCCTCTCAAGCGTGAACGGGAGAGAGCTTAAGGGCGATCGACGTATCGCGCCCCATAGTAGAGATTGAGCAGGCGATACTTCTCTGCGGATTCCTGGTAGTCGGATTTCAAGCGATCCCAGGCTGCTTCGAGTTTTTTTGAAATGGTGAAGGCTCCGTCCGCCGCGGCGAGCTTTTTGTTTTCCTGCGGAGTTTCAGGATTGATATATTCGTGTACCATATTCAACTGGCGGCGCATCTGGTCGTAGAACTGACTGGCATCATATGACTCATAGAAGGGGATAAGCGGCGCAGACTGCGCCTGGAAGAGCAAGCTGGCGTCCACTTCTGTCCGCTCGCGGGTTGTTTCAGCGGTCTGTTGTTCCGGAAAGCAAATCAGGGGGACTACGACGGCATCCGGGGCGGACACATTCAACACATCCAGTTTGTAGATACTGTCATGCCCTTCACTGGCATGGAGAATGATGCAGGTGGAACCCCAGATAACGAGTGCACAGAACAGTCGCTGCATGAAAGAACTCCTTTCAAATTGTTTCTGATCAGTTGAATTGATTAGACTGTGTCCAGTTTTACTGTAACGTCTCCAATGCCATCTGGGACGAGTATATGAGATTGAATGACGCTATGGTTAAATGTGATGCTCTCTGGAAATCGCTTGAAGAAACGATCAGGGTCTATCAGCCATCAGCCACTGCAGTTCCAGCCGCGGGCGGGGCCACAGGAGACTGGGATCTGTTTTTGCTGAGGGGCAGACCACCGGTGTAAACGGAAGCGACTGACTGAGAAAGACTTGTGCTGGTTCACGGACCTGTGTTTGATCCAGTTTCAGATCTGTCAGCTCGATGAGATCCATCTCATTCTCAGACGAGGCCAGAGGCGCGATGACCGGCTTTAAAACGGGCGTCTCGAAAGAATCCATTTCGTAAATGCTTTGAGATACGTCCTCTGCGAACAGAGATGAACAAACACAGCAGAAAACGAGTGACAGAAACGGTTTCAGCAACGTGAGCCTCCTGAAATCATCGGGCCTGAATAAAGTTCGTTGTCCAGAGCCGTGATGTAACAGAAAACCCGATTTCAGTCGAGACCATTTGTACCTTATTTCACCGATACAGAAATCAACGCGCCGCCAGACAGGAGCAGCTGTTATTGTTTATCAGAGGATGAGGAACCACTTGAAACACAAGTGTGCGAATCCTGCCATTTCCTGTTGCCTGCGGCAATCCCGAATTACATTCGGGACCACCCACGGAACACTTCAGCACAATGAAAATCCAGTAAATAATTTCGTGGCTTTCGTGCTTCCTTTAATATCGACATTACAGGGGCTTAATAGATGGGCCAGATGCCGGGGGTCGCGAGTTCGAGGACGTGATTGTCGGGGTCGCGGAAATAAAGACTTTCTCCGCCGCGCGGCCAGCTGACGCGACTTTCGATTTCAACGCCGTCGGCTACCAGGCGGGCTTCCCATTTTTTAAAATCATCCGGCTCGATCGCGAAGGCGAAATGCACGGGGCCGTCCCCGTCGTGCGGTGGTATTACGCCCCCTTCCAGATGGGCGGCGGTGTGGGTGGCGCCCCGTTTAAAGATCAGGAACACACTGCGGTCGCCGGCGTTCATGGCACAAAACCGCTGGTCTTCTGCCATGATTTCAAATTCAAACAGCCGCTGATAAAAGTCGATGGCGACCTGCAGATCATCAACATAAATGGCTGTTTCCAGCACGCCGTGCACTTTCACGAGTCTCTCTCCTGCTCAGGCTGCCTGGCCTGTTGATTGTTGTTCTTCTTCTGCTGCTGAATACTGCAGGATATCGCCTGGCTGGCATTCCAGGAACTCACAGATCTTTTCCAGCGTCGCAAAGCGAATCCCTTTGACCTTTCCCGATTTTAACAGGGACAGGTTCTGTTCGGTGATTCCCACGTGCTTCGCGAGATCGCGGGAAGTCACTTTACGTTTCGCCAGCATTACATCCAGGGTAATATAAATTTGCATGATATCTTGATTAGCTTTCCGTAGCAGTACCGTTCTCTCATTCCACTATAACTGAATGTTACAGATCAGACCAGCGGTTAAACAATCTGGGCATGTTCTTCCGCGATCAGACTGGCTCGCTTTAGCAGATTCGCCAGCAGAAAGATCAGTGCTCCGACTGCGGCCAGGACGATCTGATTCGAACTGATGTTGATCGCCAGCATTTTCTGTCCGGGTGGATTATGCATGGTCAATAAGACGCTCAGAACAGCGCCACAGACAGGAGAGAGAAAAGCGGTGCCCATCAGTCCCAGGGCAAAGCGTTTGAGCAGGCGACTGTTCTGCACGCCCAGGTAATCTTCGGCACAACAGGCTTTGAGAAAACGACGTAAAGCAAACAGGCCCCAGTAGGTGGGTGCCAGTAACAGGGCCGTCACCAGGACCATGCCGACTCTCGTTGAAACCGGGACCGGAAGCGGGATGGCTTTCACCGGGATGATTCCGTTCTGCATGGCAATCAGGTCGGCATATAACCAGACCCAGATTAAAAATGCGGGGAGCAACCAGAGGGATAGTGCACACAGATAATACAGAACACGGCAAATGACACTGGTACGATCTTTTCGAGCCATCTCAGGAATCCTTTCCAAAGGGTTTTAATGTAAGACGGCGAACTTTTATCGTTTTACGATAAACACTGCAATCCCAGTTTTGAGCGATTTCTACCGATCTGGTTCAGATTATTCATCTGAGGCTGAAAAGCTGTATTGGGATACAATGAAATGTGTGTTGTGCCTGGAAGCGCAGTTACGGTCGGACCAGTCGACAGCAGGCACACAGTGAAAATGTTTTTTGCTACCACGAAAAGTACGAAAAAACACGAAATTAATAGTGGCATTTCTGAAGGGAGAACCAGTTAGAGTGATGGATGGTTTCGATAATTTATTCTCTGATGAGTCATGTGTGATCTCTGAGACCAGGATCAGCCTGTTTTCATTGAACGAAGTAAAATCATATGCAGAGGCGTGGGGAGGTCAAGGTGATGAACAAGAAGTTGTGGCGATGTTGGTTGACAGAAGGACGATGCTGGTATGAGCTGTGGTGGTGCCGTGGCGAAAGAGTGCGATGTGTGGCGACCCGCAGGCATACATCAGGAATTAGTGGGGTTACAGTCAGTGATAATCTGGAAAAAAGTGGCTGTTTTATGGTGAAGATCCGGAACAACTGTCGCGTGTTTCGGTGCACTGTAAACTGGGCACGCGCGCGACTCACATTAACGCGTATCCTCGGCAGCCGCGCGCTGGTGTCAAGTTGAATCTGATCAGGATGAATGAAACCGAAACTCTAAGAATGTCAGAGAGTATCACGGACATGCAAGAAAAGAAGAAATGTAAGGATGAGATTTTAACTCCCCTGTTTCAACCAGCCCCCTGGTTGGGATGTGGCTGTGTTTTGTGTGTCCTGGTACCAGTCTTTAAGCTGTTTCAGCATACGGGAGGCGCGCTGCGGTTCAGCTTTGCTGAGGTTGTTTGCTTCTCCGGGGTCCTGATCCAGACGATAGAGTTCGACCTTCTGATTTTCAAATGTACCCGGTGTCGCGCGGGGATGCTGCACCACCAGTTTCCACGGTCCTGCGCGCATGGCTTCAGAACGACTGCCGTTATTCGACAAGGAAGCCCAGAACAGCGGACGCTCGGCCAGTGGTTTCTGTTCGAACAATACCGGGGAGAGATCGACGCCATCCAGCGGACGATCTTTCGGCATATCGATGTGTGCGATTCCCAGCAGGGTCGGCATGACATCCAGGCTGATCGCGGGCACATCAGTCTCGGTTCCTGCCTGAATTTTTCCCGGCCACCAGGCGATCGCGGGGACGCGATGTCCGCCTTCATAGACCGAACCTTTAGCACCGCGCCATTTCGGACTGCCACTGGGAAAGTCGCGCGACGGGCCATTGTCCGAGAAGAACAGTACGAACGTATTTTTATCCAGGCCGGACTTCACCAGGAACTCACGGATCTGTCCAACCCCTGCATCTACGGGAAGTGTCATGCCTCGAAATTTCTCGATGCGTTCGGCTTCACTGGCGGGCTTCCAGCGTTTCCAGCCTGCTGCTTCCGTGCGACGGACCGGATCGCCGGGAACCTGCACGGGATTATGAATGGCTTCATGTGCCAGATACAGGCAGAACGGTTGATTTCGGCTCTCTTCGATAAACTGCAGTGCGTACTGATTGATCAGATGAGTGGAGTAACCTGCTTCCTGCGTCTCCTTGCGTCCATGCCACCAGTCGTGTTTGACGTGATCTCCGACATGGCTGATGAAATCAATATTGCCACTGTGATAACCGACGAAGGTGTCGAAGCCATGATTGTCAGGATGAAACTCCGCGGAATTATGGGGATAGCCTTGATGCCATTTTCCAATCAGCGCCGTGCGGTACCCGGCCTGCTTTAAGAGTTCGGCGAATGTATTTTCACTTTTACGCAGTCCTTTTTGATGTTCGGGATGATCGCTGACCGGATGGATGACCGCTTCAATTCCAGCACGCTGCTGGTAGCGACCGGTTAACAGTCCGGCACGCGTGGGAGAACAGACGGTGCCCGAAGAATGAAAGTCGGTAAACTTCATGCCTTCGGCAGCGAGGCGATCAATCTCGGGCGTTTTGAAATAAGGGTTCCCAAAACAGCTCACGCCGGCATACCCCATATCATCCACCATGATCACGATCAGGTTGGGACGATCTCCCGGTGGTCGTTCAGCCGCATTTACCAGATTCACCAGACAGAACATGCTGAAAAGAGCTGTTGTCATCGTCCCCGTCAACAACTTGATTGTTTGTTTCATCAAAGTGTCCTTAAGTCTCATGGGCAAGCTTACGAGTTATCATTTTTTCCTCAAGATTGATTATATGCTGAGCTGGTTACAATCACAGGCTGTATGATTAATTCTCACGCTTGGATACAAAATTCGCCACACATCTGAAATCGATCAAAATCAGTATTTTCTGCTTGCGATTCAATATTAATTGAGAGATGATTTAAGCTGAATTAATTCTCTTTTTCATTTCTGACTGATCGAAACTGCAAGGGCCTCCACGAATGATTAATTTCGAATGCGAATCCTGTTTTCAGGAATATAAAGTACGTGATGAACGCGCTGGTCAGACGTTGAAATGCAAATCCTGCGGAAGCAAAATGCGCGTGCCTGACGGGAACGATGATGTGCTGGAGGACTTTTACGAGGAAGATTTCGAGTCGCCTGTGCGTCCCACTCGAAAAAAGAAAACTTCCGCTCGCTCTTCGAAGAAAAAGAAATCATCTGAGAGCGGCTCAAACGTAGTGGGAATTATCGCGGGAGTGGGCGCGTTTGTCGTCGCATTCTTTATTTCTTATACCGTCGTGAAAGGATTATTTCCGGGTAACGACAAGCAGGATCAACCAGCAGATGCAGTGGCAGAACAGCCGCCTGGAGCAGCAGGAGAGGAAGCGCCAGGAGAATCAGTCGCATCGAATGCCACTGCGACTTCACAACAGACATCGACTATGGACGCGCCTGTTGATACGACGCCGATTCCTGCAGATCCTCAAGCGCGCACCGAAGAATTAAATCGGCTTCGCAAACAGATGTCTGCCTATTCTGAAACAATGAAAACAACCACCGAGGCCAGTGAACGTGAGGCGATAGTCGAAAAGATGAAAACGACACTGGCCCGTATCAAACTGATTACCGGTAAGCAGAAAGAAGAAGTCGCAGCCGCCCAGAAAAAGTCTGGCTCAAAGCCGGAGAAGACAGCATCCACGCCGACACAGGCAAATCAACCCTGGAGTTCGCTCGTCGACCCACCTCTGGTCGTGGCAGACTGGTCGGATACACCTAAACTTTCGATTGATTTAAGAAACATCGATTCTCACGGGCTGATTCCCAACTCATTCAGCCCCTTTATGGGATTTCGTGACAGAAACCGTAATTTTTTTAACGTCGAAATCTGGAATCTGGCGACCGAGAAAAAGACCGGCCAGCTTTCGATTCCTCTAGACAAAGGCTGGAGGATTTTATCAGAGCGAATCAAGTTAAGTACTGATGGAAAAACATTGCTGTTCGGCTATGTGATTCGCGATTCGAAAACTCCCAAAATGGAAAGCTGGAGCGTAGAGACCGGGCAAAAGCTTGCAGACTGGGAAGTCGGACCTGTCGATTCGATTCTTTCCAAATATGAAATTTGCGGATCGGACCTCGCGTTCGCCAAAATGCTCTCCAAAGAACCATCTGGTTTTAAAACAATGCTGAAAGTCTGGAATATCACATCGGGAGAACTGATTAAGGAACGGGAAGTCAAATACAATGAATTTTCTGATTTGTATTTTAGAATCAGCCCGGGAGGAAACTATCTGATCTCCTATGACTCTTCCAATAAACTTCATATCTATGACCTGAGAACACTGGACTTGCTGCGAGAAGTTGATGTCAAACAACTGCTGAGTGCCACGGGCTCTGAATATGGCAAAGACCCTTACTACATCTATAACGGTATGAATTTCTCAGCCGACGGCAAGGAACTGGGACTGCTGTTGATGAGTTCAGACAGTACGACCCTCTGGACGCTTGACCTGGCCAATGGTCAGGCAGCATTGGGTTATCACGTTACCGGTAACTTGAGTGAAGCGACACGGGATCCCGGATACAGCGGAGAAGACATGGTCTGGTTCCCGGATGGGCGTGGCTGGCTGCTGTATGGCGCCTGGTTTATTGACCGCAAACTGCAGCAGGTATTATGGACCTTAAAACCGGTTCCTTATGTCATTATACGCAGCGAGATCTATCTGACTCCCCGGTACCTGCTGGCAGAAACGGCGACCGCCTTGCGGGATGCCAAAGGCCGCGCTCTGCTCAATCGAAAACCCAAACTGGTACCGGTTAAAATTCCAGAACAAAAAATCGCTGACAGTCTGGCTGCCTACCAGAGCCAGTCCGATTCCATTTTAGGAGCCGGTCAGGAGGTCAGCATTGATGTTTCTGTAGGCAATCTCAAATTCGGGGATCAGGATGAAGTCAAATCTGTTCTGGCCGAAGTCATGCAGCAGCGTCTGGAGTCGGACACTTTTAAAGTTGCCCCTGATCAACCGGTGGTATTAAAAATTGAATACCAGGAACAGGATGGAAATAAGCTGCAAATGACCAAACGTGGCAGACCGGGCTCGGGGAATCCCCTGGGCCAGACTCCCACGGGAGAAACGCTGCAGGCAACCGCTGCCGCCTTCAAACTATCCTGGGTCGATACGGCAAGTAAACGGACTCTCTGGTCAACACAGGCACTGGTAAATCCACGGTTTCTCATTCTGCGAAATGCCACCGCTGAAGAAGCACGTACCAAAATGTTCGAAGGCCTGCAGAATCGGCTGATGGCAGAATCCATTCCCTACTTCATTCCCCGGGATAAAAAGCTATCTTCGCTACCGCTGGAAATCGACTTACCAGACTGAGAATTTCGTCGGGAATTAAGACTCCACAGGCATCGAACTTTTCTGCCATTGGGATCGGCATTGATAAAAAGGGAGCGTATCCGGTACAATAATGGACTAAGTGATCCGTTTGTACTTTTAAGAATGCTTCTCTTCACTTTTAACAGAAAAAAGGCCCGAGCAATGTCGAAATCTCTCTGTTACCTGTTTGGTGGATTATTACTGATGTTCGCAGGAATCAGTTCTCAGGAAATTCGCGTAGCACATGCCTTCGCGCCGGATCAATGTGATCAGGAAGAAGATTCGAAGGAAACAGAGGGCGAAAAACGACTCAGTAAGTTCATGCGAGAAAAGCTCACCAGTTCGCAGCAGGTTCTGGAAGGGTTGATGGTGGAAGACTACGACCTGATGCAGAAAGGAGCCAAACGAATGATCGAGATGAGTAATGCGACCGAATGGCAGGTGATTGAAGGTCCCATATTTGCCAGACAGAGTGAAGAATTCCGCTCTTCCGCAAAAGAAGTCATCAAATTTGCCAAGGCGAAAAACCTGGATGGTGCATCACTCAGTTACCTGCATTTAACGATGACCTGCATTGCCTGTCACAAGAAAGTGAATAAGGTCGTCATCTCCCAGCGTTAAACTTCCAGGGGTCTATAGTCTGCGCTCCGTTTTACAGTAACGACTCCAGGTCCATTGGGAACCGAGTAAAGCAAGTTTGAGAGACTCCAGGATTTAATGTGATGCGCTCTCGCCGTTACGCAAACAGGGGAATGCGAAACCAGATCGCATTCCCCTGTTTTAACACAGTCTCACTTCGTTACTTTTCAGTTCCAGACGTCGAAGCCGTCTTTTCTGCGGGCTTCGCAGGCAGAACACGAATCACGCGTCCGCTCTGGTGTTTGTCGCCATCCATTTCTACCGTACGAATGCGAATCAGATGCGTACCCGGCTTCAGCCCGGCTGGTAATTTCGTCCGCCAGAGATGCGTTGATTTTTTGGCTTTGGGCAGATTTCGATATTTCTTACCTTCCACTGCATTTTCAGTCTCAGAGAGTTTATTAAAACTGGGATCGATATCATCAATCTTTTCCATCACCGTCCAGCTGCCGGACTCTCCTACCTGCATTTCGACTTTGGAACGTTCTGAACCGTTGAAGATATTGGCAAAGATTTCGATCTCAGATGTCTGATCAGCAGTCACTTCTTCGGGAGCCAGGATATTCATCTGATAACTGGCTGCACGACCGGCGGCCCGAAAATCAAGATCGTATTCGGTTCCGTCGAACGAGATAATCGAATACCCGTTGGGCGCGCCGTCCGCCATCATCGTATGGGGGATGCCTCGTTCATCCGGCGAACCCGACCACCAGCTGCCACTCACTGTGACATTGATGATGTGATGATGTGGTTTGGGTCCGCGCCAGCCATCCTCTTTTGTAATAAAACGATGCTCATGATGATGTGTGTGCCCGGAGATCGACATGCAGAACGGACGTTTTTCAATGAGACGATACAGGTCCTGACGATCTTCCACACCGACGAGTGGAATATGCATCATCAAAACAACCAGCTGGTCTGCGGGAATCTGCTGCAGGTCATTTTTTACAAACTCGATCTGCTCTTTTCCGAGTCCGCCCTGATAATGTCCCTTCTTTTCCTTCTTTGTATTTTTGTTTTCTTCAGGAACGATCCATTCGATGTCGTCCAGCACGATAAAGTGCACCTGTCCGTAGTCGAAGGAATAATAAGCGGGACCAAAAGCCCGTTCAAATGTTTCATCACTCAATTTATCATTGGGTGCATCATAGTTGATATCATGATTGCCAATCACGTTGTACCAGGGAATTCCCAGTAACGCGATCCCCCGGGCCTGCGATTCAAACAGGGACAGATCATCGAACAGAATATCACCCAGAGTCACACCAAACGAAGCATCGGTGCCCACCAGTTCTTCAATGATATCATGGGCGATGTAATCAATCTCCTTCTGATCACGCGGTTGGGGATCACCAAAAAAGATAGCCCGAAACTGTTCCGGTTCTTTTTGAGGATACAGGGGAAAATCAACCGAGGCCGGCAGTGGACCTGTCGGTTTGACCCCCGGATATTTCGACTGGGGAGAACCGGCGGGTTTATGAATGTAGTAAAACTCGGGCGTCAGATTTTTGCTGAGCGGCGTCCGCCAACCCTGAGGTTTGATGACAAACAAAATGGTATCATCAGTGACTGGCAGTTCGTATTTTCCAGATTGATCAGTACAGACAACTTCACGGCCGTTGGAAACACGCACACAGGCCAGACCCTGCTCGCCGGGGTCTCGCTTCCGGTTCTGATTGGTATCCTGAAAAACATAACCGGTGGCGGTTTGCTCTGTTTTTGATTCGGCCTGGATCATTCCACTGGCTGAAGCAACCAGCAGGCTTCCCAGGACAATTCCTGATAGTAACGATCGACTCATTGATTTTCCTTTGAAATACGAAATCAAATATTACTTAATCTGATTTAATAATATGGTACGGGTTCACGCAGACAGACTAAACCCACAACAGCCATTTTTCCTGACTCAAACAGAACCACTGTACGGACGACAAGACCCATGCTCTAAGACAGTTCAAGAGAACAATCTGCTCATCCGTGAAAAAAAACAACCGGAGAGTGGCGATAGCTCCCTGCTCCGGTTGTGAACTCCAACAGACGCTCATCAGACACTTTTAAGATGGCTTAAAAGTTATCAATGACTTCACGACCAGAGCGTGTGCCTAATGCGTGCAAGATGGTCTGACTGATATTTTCTGAGATAAAACGGCAGGAGCCATCGACCAGGCAGACCTGAACTCCGCCATCATGCAGACTTCGCATGGCAGCAATCTGAGTTCCATCGTTGGCCTCGGTACAGGGCATTTCTGTTGTACTGACGCATTTGCTCAGAATATCAGCTGTCTTGCTGTTTGGACTGCGGCCTGCACTGAAGGCAGAGCCTCCCATGCCGGAATAGACCCAGGCGCCACGGGCATCCGAAGTCACATCATTCAGATAGTTTAATTCACCCACCAGAAATGTATTGGTCGTCCCGTCTTTAATATCGCGGATATTCACCGAGGAATTCATGGTAAATACTCCCCCGGTAGTATTGGCGTAAGAAGCCGTCAGATCACCTGATCCATAATTGGCGCCATAGTTAGCGCGCGACATGTGCTCCAGGGAACGAAAGGCAACATTGCTGCGACGATCCCAGGGATGACTGGGGCAACGATAGGCAACGGGAGAAAAATGCCCGAAAATATTATTCATGTAATCCAGAGGATCACCCCCGTTGAGAACCGGAGTTGCTTTCTCCCATAATGCACTTTGCTCCATCTGAGGTAGAATAAAGACCAGCCAGTTCCCTCCCATACTTTGACCATTGAAGCTGCCACACTCCTGAGCGCCGGTCAGAATGGTGGGTGGACTACCCGCACAGTCACCAATCACCCCGCCGGGAGGAAAGACGTTGTGTGTATCGTGATAATTCTGCAGAGCGAGGCCCAGCTGCTTGAGATTATTTTTGCAACTGCTGCGACGGGCAGCTTCTCGTGCCTGTTGCACGGCAGGTAAAAGTAGCGCGATTAAAATGGCAATAATGGCGATCACAACCAGCAGCTCGATTAAAGTGAAGCCACGGCGTGTTGTGGAAGTCTGATTCACAGGCTTCACTAACGACAGTAAGCGTTGCATCATGCTCTCCTTCATAAATAGAAAAATGACATAGGACAATTCGTGCTCTCACAACCAGTTAGAGCTGTATTTCATAGAAAACCGTTCAGAAAGCTCTGACAAGGTGCATAGTCGCCTTACCAGGGAGCTGACCTCTATGAGCTATATTTGACTTGCGTGAACAGAATCACTGACAGCCTGATGTTTCAGGACTGCCAGTGAAATCGGACTCTTCTTTTGATTAGTAGTTCCTTACAAACTGGAATTCAGCCTGCCCGTTCTATCACTGGATCAGGGATCGGTGTATTCGGGAGTCGGAGTCGTGTCGCCGACCACACCTTCTTCTGGTTCGCCTGAGCAACCTGAAGTTGTCAGTGCGAGACAGGTCAAACAAAACATACATAACAATAATTTTTTCATCACTTGTTTCTCCGTTATTTGAATCTTATAGATCAAGTAGTGGAATAATTTTCTGGAGCTTGACCGACTCAAGCTTGCGAGTCTTTCAGTATCATTCCCGTGAGATCATTCCGCCTAGTGATATGCTTTCGCACTTAGAAGTTGTCGATCACCTCTCGACCAGAGCGGGTTCCCAATGCGTTTAAAATGGTCTGACTGATATTTTCTGAGATGAAGCGGCAGGAGCCATCGACCAGGCAGACTTGAACTCCGCCATCGTGATAACTTCGCATAGCGGCTATCTGAGTTCCATCGTTGGCCTCGGTACAGGGCATTTCTGTGGTGCTTGTGCATCTTCCCAGAATATCGGCCGTCCGGCTGTTCGGGGTGCGTGCAGCACTGAAAGCGGAGCCTCCCATTCCGGAATAAACCCAGGCGCCGCGGGCATCGGCAGTCACATCATTCAGATAGGTTAATTCACCCACCAGAAACGTGTTGGTGGTTCCATCTTTGATATCCCGGATATTCACCGAGGAATTAATCGTGAACACGCCGCCGGTGGTATTGGCATAAGAAGCCGTCAGGTCACCTGAACCATAATTGGCACCATAGTTGGCACGCGACATGTGCTCCAGGGAACGAAAGGCAACATTACTGCGGCGATCCCAGGGATGACTGGGGCAGCGATAGGCAACAGGTGAGAAATGTCCAAAGATATTATTCATATTGTCCAGGGGGTCTTTTGCATTGAGAATGGGTGCCGCTTTCTCCCAGAGAGAACTCTGTTCCATTTGAGGCAGTATGTAGAGCAGCCAGTTTCCCCCCAGGCTTTGTCCACTGCCGCATTCCTGAAGCCCGGTCAGATTAGTCGGAGGACTCCCTGCACAGTCTCCGATCACTCCACCGGGAGGAAAGACGTTATGCGTATCATGGTAATTCTGCAGAGCGATACCCAACTGCTTCAGATTGTTTTTGCAGCTGCTGCGACGAGCCGCTTCTCGCGCCTGCTGTACGGCGGGTAACAGTAACGCGATCAAAATAGCGATGATGGCGATTACCACCAGAAGCTCAATTAAAGTAAATCCTCGACGTTTTTTAGAAGTCGGATTCACTGGCTTAACTAACGAGAGCAAGCGTAGCATCATATTCTCCTTCGAAAGTTGTAAAAAAAGATGACAGATAACATAGGTTTCTCAATGTTCTCAAAATCAGTCTTTTAAATGTGAACCACGGTCACGTCTGATGGATTAGACCTTGTGGATTCAATCCAGTACAAAACGTCAACCAGTTCATTCAGAGAAAATAAAATATAATTCCTGTGGTCAGCTTCACCGACAACCCTTTAACGGGAAGTCTGTCAGTAAGTATGAGAACATTGAGTTTATTTCGGGCACAGCGTGAGCCATTCCGGATTTAAAAATATAAAGCCAGTCCCTGTCTTAGGGATCGGTGTATTCAGGAGTGGGAGTCGTATCACCTGTCACACCTTCTTCTGGTTCGCCTGAGCAACCTGAAGTTGTCAGTGCGAGACAGGTCAAACAAAACATACATAACAATAATTTTTTCATCACTTGTTTCTCCGTTATTTGAATCTTATAGAAAAAGCCGAGGAACGATTTTCTGATCATTCCCCGACTCAGGCTTGCGAGTTTTTCAGGATCAATCCTGAGATCTGACTCTGCCTTCCGGAACCGTTCAGTCTCTTGAAAGAGACTTCATTCAACATCCAACTGCGGAAGGCAGATCTTTTATCATGTCTAGAAATTATCGATCACTTCTCGACCGGCACGCGTTCCCAGTGCACTCCAGATTGTCTGGCTGATGTTTTCCGAAATGAATCGGCCGGAACCATCAACAAAGCAGACCTGCACACCGCCATCATGCATACTGCGGGCAGCGGCAATCTGGGTTCCATCGTTTCCTTCAGTACAGGGATATTCTGTAGAAGTACTGCAGCTGGCCAGAATGTCAGCAAGCGTACTGTTCGGACCACGTCCGGTACTGAAGGCGGATCCGCCCATACCAGAATAAACCCATGCACCACGGGCATCGGCGGTCACATCATTCGCGTAGATCAGTTCACTGACCAGCAGTGTGTTTGTCGTACCATCTTTGATATCACGAATACTTACTGAAGAGTTGGCTGTAAAAACGCCACCAGTGGTATTGGCATAAGAAGCGGTCAGATCACTTGCACCATAATTGGCACCATAGTTGGCACGCGACATATGCTCCAGAGCCCGGAATGCCACATTACTGCGACGGTCCCAGGGATGACTGGGGCAACGGTAGGCAGCAGGTGAAAAATGTCCAAAGACGTTATTCATGCTGTCCAACGGATGATTCGTATTCAGAATGGGAGCCGCTTTTTCCCATAAAGCACTTTGCTCCATTTGAGGCAGAATAAAGACCATCCAGTTCCCGCCGAGACTCTGTCCACTGCATTCCTGGCTGCCGGAAAGATTGGTGGGAGGTGTACCGGCACAGGTACCAATGACGCCACCGGGAGGAAAGACACCATGTGTGTCGTGATAGTTTTGTAATGCAATCCCCAACTGTTTGAGATTGTTTTTACAGCTGCTGCGACGGGCGGCTTCACGTGCCTGCTGCACAGCGGGTAACAGTAACGCAATCAAAATTGCGATGATGGCAATCACCACCAGAAGTTCAATCAAAGTAAATCCACGACGTGGTGCTGAATTAACAGCACGCGCACCGGCAAGGCGCGAAAAACGAAGAAGCATCAAGCATCCCCTAAATAAGGAAGAAATGAAAAACAAATTGTTTCAGCGTTTCAAGGCACTTTGATGCCGGTGCAGGTCTTGACTGACCCAGGCTCGGGGGAAGAGGGCTTCGCGCTCCGAATTTTTGAGAATCTTACCGGTGGATTATTAAGATTACATGTTCGAAAAATGAAATCTTCTTCGCGACCGCTGCCGCTCGACTTCCAAATCAGATTCATCCAGAATCGATATCGAAACAAAGCGATCTGCTCCGGCACAATTTTTCTGTAGCAAGCAAGCAGAATCACACTTCGCATACAGACAAAATTCCCTGCTGACTCCGATCGGTTCTGAAACTTCAAAAGACAATCGATTTTCATCATTCGCTGCCAGCGTAAAAGTCTCTGATATATTTTGTCACGAATTCCGGAATCGCTGATATCGGGAAGAAGCCCCTGTGAAGAGCACTGAGAGTAAAAGGAATTCGTACAATCCTGCATTCGACTATTTTTTAATTTCTGGTGCTTTCTCCTTTTTTTCGTGTAACGTTACTGGAAAATGAATTTATTGACAGTAGGTACTATATGAATACAATCCGATGCAATTCACTCGAGCTACCCGCTTCAGTCCCTGACAAGCAATATGTCCTGATATGGAAGGAATCTCGGAATGCACCCGCGACATGTGCTGCAAAACTGGCAATCGGTTCTCTTTGGAATCGGATTACCTGGAATGGGGATCGCATCCCAGATGTATCCCGAAACCATGCTGGATGCCGAAGTTCGAGGGCGAAGAAGGGTAATTTAAAATGTTCATGATCTGGGTCTGAGGCTGGCCATTGGGAATCGTGGGGCTGAGCCTCGATGCCGTTTGTCTCTGGAGCAGCTTATTGCCGGATGATGAATGACAGCCGGAGATTGACGCAAGTCATCGGATTTCTCATAGTAAGAAGGAGACTTACCGCTCAAAATACTGAAGAGCCAGACATCCCGACATGATTCAGACAGGAGCCTGCCCGCATGCAGCATACCCTTATCTTCAAACCGATTCGCCTGGCTCCCGTGTTCTACCGGCTTGGCCTGCTCCTGTTTCTCAGCCTGATCACAGTAGAAGTTTCTGCAGATCAAAAGACGCAGACTTTACGAGTGCTCTGCTACAACATCCATTATGGACAGGGAACGGATGGAAAATATGACATTTCCCGGCTGGCGCGAGTCATTCAAGAGACGAAGCCGGATCTGGTTGCCCTGCAGGAAGTAGATGTGGGCGTGAAACGCTCAAACCGCGTTCATGAAGCGCAACGTCTGGCAGAGCTCACAGGTCTGGCCGTCCGGTTTGGACCGACACAACACTACGAAGGAGGCCTGTTCGGGAACGCCGTCCTGACGCGACTCCCGATCCTGGATGTAATGATCCAGCCTCTGCCTTACACGGAAAGTACCCCCCAACTGGTAACCTACCCCCGTGGTGCCATCATCGTGACTGTCCGTGGTCAGAATGGAAAACCACTTCGATTTATCAGCACGCACTTTCAACATAATCTCCCGGCAGACCGGATCGAAGAAGCCAAAGCAATCAACGGGCATTTCACCTTAGACTCCGATATCCCCACAATCCTCGCCGGTGACATGAATGCCACTCCCGAGGCAGAACCGATTCAGATTCTCCAGAAACAGTGGACCAATGCCATCGATGACAAATCCACCCCCTCGGCTCCTGCCACCAAACCCCGGTCGCGCATCGATTATATTTTTTATCGACCTGCTGCTGATTTTGAAGTGATTGAGACCAAAGTCATCGATGAGTCGCTGGCCTCGGATCATCGACCGATCTTTGCCATCTTGAAGTGGAAACAGAAATAAGTTCCTGAAAAACACCAACCTCAAGTAAAACAAGACGAAAGAAGTATCATGCGTCTGTCAGTTTACTGTATCCTGCTTCTGTTGTTCATGCCAACTCTTTTGAACGCAGTAGAGCCGCAGGCAACACCGGTCAGCTCGATTCGTGTTCAGCCCGGTTTTCAGGTTGAGTTACTTCGATCTGCTCAGAAAGACGAAAGTTCCTGGATCAGCATGACCTTTGATGATCGGGGCAGAATCATCCTGGGGCTCGATGATGTGGGTCTGGGACGAATCACGTTTAATGATGATCCAGCAAAAACCAGCTTCGAGAAGATCGATAAAACTTTCAAGCATCCGCGCGGCGTGCTGTATGCCCACCACAGTCTGTATGTGAGTGAGACGAATGGACAGGGCTTGCATCGCCTGAAAGATACCACGGGTGACGATCAGTTCGATCAGAGGCAGCTCCTGAAAAAACTGGACTACCGCAGCCGCTTCGGGCACGGGCATAACCAGATCGTGCTCGGCCCGGATCAGAACATTTATCTGGTTGTCGGCAATGATGTCTCCTTTCCGGAAGGAGTCTCTCCCCAGTCACCATATCGCAATCCTCAGAATGATCACCTGCTGCCCAATCCGCACGACGCCGGTCAGGATAACCGTGTGGGCTACATTCTGAAAACCGATCCGGACGGCAAGACCTGGGAAATTGTCGCGGGCGGTTTTCGTAACCAGGTCGATATCGCATTTAATCCGGCAGGGGAGATGTTTACCTACGACGCGGATATGGAATGGGATATCGGACAGCCCTGGTACCGCCCGACCCGCATCAATCATATCATCCCCGGCGGAGAATATGGCTGGCGCTGGGGCACCGGTAAATGGCCCGAATACTACGCCGACAGCCTCCCCTCCACATTGAATACCGGCCTGGGTTCTCCGACAGGCATGGTATTCGGAACCGACAGCAGCTTCCCTCCGCGCTTCCAACAGGCGATGTATATCGCCGACTGGCAGAACGGCCGCATCCTGCTGGTCGACCTGATTCCCAGCGGAGCCACTTATTCCTGCCAGTACGAAGTCTTTCTGGAGGGAGGCCCGCTCAATGTCTGTGATATGCAGTTTGGTCCCGATGGTGCGCTGTACTTCATTACAGGCGGTCGCGGTTCCCAGTCTGGTCTGTACCGTGTGACGTCGTTGTCAGGTCAGAAAACAAAATCTAAGCCCCCCCAGATCAGCAAACAGGTTCTCAGGCAGGCAGCCACTGCCCGGCAGATCAGAAGAGACCTGGAACAATACTTCTCCAGACCGGTCCCCGAAATCGACACGCTCTGGAAGCATCTCAGTAGTGAGGATCGCTGGCTCCGTTTTACCGCGCGACGCGCCCTTGAAAACCAGGCTGTATCACGCTGGCGGACGCAGGCGATTATCGAAACCCATCCTACTGCTGCCATCGCCGGTCTGATCGCTTTAAGTCACCAGGGAACTGCCGAAGATCGGGACACCGTTCTGGCGACTTTGAATCGTATCGACATGAGTTCGCTGGAACAGCAACAACTGCTGGCACTACTGCGAGCTTATCAGCTCTGCCTGATTCGACTCGGTTCTCCCACAGACGCCCAGGCGAGCGAACTGAAAAAGCGACTGAGCCCGCTTTATCCACATCTCAACAGCAGTGTGAATCATCTGCTGGGCGAATTGCTGGTTTACTTGAACGACAGCCAGGTTATCCCGCAGACATTAACACTACTCACTGATACCTCAACACAGGAAGAGCAGATCAGAGCAGCGCGTACATTGACTTATGCAAAACAGTCCTGGACGAAGACTCAGCAGCGGCAGTTTCTCAGTTGGCTGGCTCATGCCCGCACTTTTACGGGCGGTAAGCAGCTTACCGAGCGACTGCGCGACATTCGCGAAGATTTCCTGAAAACACTCTCTGATCAGCAGCGAGAGCAGTTCAGTAAACAGATCGCCGAACTGGATCAGCCTCTCGTCGAAGAAGAACTGGTTCCCGCTCGCCCGGTCGTGCAGGAATGGACGCTCAGTGAACTGGAACCACATCTGGCTGCAGTTTCGTCAAAGAGGTCTTTCAAAAGTGCGCGGCAGGCGTTGCTGGCTGCGAACTGTCTGAAATGCCATCGCATCGGTTCGACCGGCGCCCAGGTCGGCCCCGATCTGACCACGGTCGGCAAACGCTTCGACAGCCGCGCGATACTGGAGTCGATTATCACTCCTTCCAAAGTCATGGACGAAAAATATCTCTATACCGTCTATGTTCTCACGAACGGAAAAATTGTGACCGGGCGTCCTGTTGGGGTCAGCAAGACCACCATCACTGTGGAAACCGATCCGATTCGCCAAACCACGGTCCCGGTTGTCCGGGAAGAAATTGAAGAATCCATCCTTTCCAAAACATCGCCGATGCCTGCCAATCTGATTGATGTCCTCACACGGGAAGAAATCCTGGATCTGCTGGCTTATCTCAAAGCGGGCGGAGATCCACAGGCAACCGCGTTTCAAAAGTAATCCACACAGGGTCAGATCTGAATATGCCAGTCAATCAACGGATGAAACTGTTCGTGCTGTTTTTGATGCTGGACGCCGTCGGCAGACTGTTCGCAGCAGAACCGGTCAACATTCACAGCATCCCCAATGATCTGCAGGTTCCCAAAGTCACACAAGAAAAGCCACAGGCGGGAAAACGGGTCTGGCAGCAGAATCCCGGGTTCGAACAGACCGAAATTACACACGCTCTCTATCTGCCTGCCGACTGGGTACCTGGTAAAAAATACCCGGTCATCATGGAGTACCCGGGGAATGGCGGCTATTCGAATGCTTTAAATGATGTCAGCCAAGGGAGAGTACAGGACTGCAAACTGGGATTTGGCCTGTCCGCCGGCAAAGAGATGATCTGGGTCAGTCTGCCCTTCGTCGATCCCCGGACCGGCAAGCATGCGATCAAGTGGTGGGGAGATCCGGATGCCACTGCGGACTACTGCCGCCAGACCGTCGAGCGGATCTGCAGAGAATTCGGTGGCGATCCTGAGTATGTGTTTCTCACCGGCTTCTCGCGGGGTGCGATCGCCTGCAATTATATCGGCCTGCGTGACGACGAAATCGCGGCTCTCTGGAAAGGCATGCTGCCTCACAGTCATTATGATGGCGTACGAAAATGGAATTATCCCGACAGTGATGCCTCTTCCGCCCGCCAGCGTCTGGCCCGTCTTGGTAGCCGAGCACAATTCATCACACAGGAAATGTCGACGCAAGCCACAGAAGTCTATCTCAAGGACTCCGATACCCACGGCCAGTTCACATTCATGGCGATCCCCTACCCCAATCATTCCGACGAATGGGTTCTGAAAGACATTCCCGAACGAGCCAGGGCCCGCCGATGGCTGGCTGATTGTCTCAAAAACTGATCTTAATTTACTCTGATCCGGCATCGTGGTAGATTGGAATCTGATCTGCAACCAGTTCCAAAGGAAACAACAAAATGTCAAATCGACTGCTGAACTCCCTGTTAATATTGATGGTCGTCATTTCCGGGACTTTTTCACCTTTACAATTTACTCAGGCCCAGGATGAACCACGGGCACATATCAAAATCCGTGGCATCTATGGCGGCGCACCGACACAACTGCTGGAACAGAAGAAGCGGCTGCCCGAACTGGGTGTGAACGCAATCTTCATGGGTTCGGGAAGTTTAACTGATGAGCGCATTGCCCAGTTGAAAAAACAGGGCGCCCAGGTCTTTGCCGAATTCAATACGATGCACGTTGCCAACTATCTTAAAGACCATCCGAACGCAGCCCCGGTTGGCGTCGACGGAAAAATCTGTCCAGCGCCGCAGGGCTGGCAGGGCATCTGTCCGACGCATCCTGGTTATCGCAAATATCGGATGGATGAGTTCCGCAGAGTACTCAGGGAATATGAAATCGACGGTATCTGGCTCGATTATCACCACAGCCACGCCAGTTGGGAGCGCGCGGTTCCCGACATGCCTGACACCTGTTTTTGTAAACGGTGCCTGAATCAATTTCAGAAGGATACCAACACATCACTGCCTGATGTCCCCGCTTCGGAACTCTCGCAGATCCTGTTGGGAAAACACAAAGCCGCCTGGGTAACGTGGCGCTGCGATGTCTTTACCGACTGGGTCCGCGAATTCCGTTCAATCATTGACGAAACCCGACCCAAGGCGCTGCTGGGAACCTTTCACTGTCCCTGGTCCGACACCGATTTTGACGGCGCACTCAAAAACAAACTTGCCATTGATCTGAAAGCACAGGCCAAATATGTCGATGTCTTCAGCATCATGCCTTATCACGCCCGCTTCAATCATCCGCAGGACCCTGCCTGGATCTCACGTCAGACCGCCTGGCTGGGAAAATATCTGGACATCAAAGGGGAACCGGGAGAACGGCTCAAAATCTGGCCGATCGTCCAGCTTTCGGACTGGGGTGAATCAGTCCCCGTCGAACAGGTGCATTCTGTTCTGGATCATGGCACCCGTCTGCCTGCGACCGGCGTGATGGTCTTTCGCTGGGGTTCACTCCATCCCCAAACGGACAAAGTGGACGCGATGATCGAGTACTATCGTGCGATCAAACCATAGGCGAGGGGATTTGTATTCGTTGACAATCTGAAAGGCGCGATCTATAACCGAAACGAATCCCCCTCACAACGTTTAAGGATATATCGCGACCATGCTGACTGTTCTCTCACCTGCCAAATCACTGAATCTGGAACCGCAAAAGCAGACATCGAAATTCTCGACTCCTGAATTTCTGGATGAAGCGGAAACACTCGTTAAAAAGCTGCGAAGGATGTCGAAGAAGTCGTTGCGGGAGCTGATGGGGATCAGCGAGGACCTGGCAGAGTTGAATCACGAACGCTTCAATCAATGGGCACGCCCCTTCTCCACAGAGAATGCCAAACAGGCAGCCCTGATGTTTAATGGTGACGTTTACCAGGGTTTACAGCCGGAACAGTTCAAAGCCCGCGATCTCGCCTTTGCCCAGGATCACCTGCGAATCCTCTCGGGACTCTATGGCGTATTGCGCCCATTGGATCTGATGCAGGCCTATCGTCTGGAAATGGGAACCAGCCTGACGACGCGCAGCGGAAACTCGTTGTATGATTTCTGGGGGGATAAAATCACAGACTCCCTCAACAGGGAACTGGAATCCCACAAACAGCCTGAACTGGTTAACCTGGCTTCGAATGAATATTTTAAATCAGTCAAACCCAAACTGCTGGCAGGTTCGGTGATCACGCCTGTTTTCAAAGAGATCAAAGATGGCAAATCACGTACGATTGCCTTATTCGCAAAACAGGCCCGCGGACGGATGGCGGCCTGGATCATTCAAAATCGGATTGACCAGCCCGATCAACTGAGCGATTTCAACCTGGACGGCTATGAATTTCAAGCGGATGAATCGACGTCCGCCAAATTGACATTCTCCCGCCCTCAGCCGCCACCGGTCGGAAAAAAATAACCTCACTTTTTGTAAAGACAAAACCAATGAAAGAGAATGCGCTCCCGCAACAACTCGACCAGATGATTACCGGCTACTGGGTCTCCCAAAGTATTTATGCCGCCGCGAAACTGGGAATTGCCGATCTACTGGTCGCAGGACCTCAAACAGCTGAACTGCTCGCTGACGCGACAAAAACAAATTGTGGTGCTCTCTATCGTCTGTTACGCGCCCTGGCGAGTGTCGGCATCTTTACTGAAAACGAACAACGCGAATTCGCGCTCACACCGCTGGCGGAATTTCTACGAAGCGATGTCCCCGGTTCCAAACGCGCACTGGCTTTGATGAGTGGTGATGAACAGTTCCAGGCCTGGAGCGAGATCCTGTACAGTATCCAGACCGGAAAAACTTCGTTCGATAAAGTATTTGAAAAACCCATCTTTGAATACCTGGCAGACAATTCGGATAAAGGACAGATTTTTGATCAGGCGATGACGGGCATTCATGGCAGAGAAACCGGGGATATCCTGAACGCCTATGATTTTTCAGGCATCAATACTCTCATGGATGTCGGCGGGGGAAACGGCTCCAACATCGTCAATCTTCTGCAGAACTACCCGGAGATGAAAGGGATCCTGTTCGACTTACCGCAGGTCGTGGAACGGGCAGAGCCACATATCGAACAGACGGGTTTGACAGACCGCTGCCAGTTAATCGGAGGCAGCTTCTTTGAATCCGTCCCCTCAGGCGCTGATACCATTTTTCTGCGACACATCATCCATGACTGGGATGATGAGAAATCGCTTACAATTCTGCGTCATTGTCATGCTGTGATGTCAGAGAACAGCAGACTGCTGGTTGTGGAAAGTGTGATTCCCCCGGGGAACGATCCTTTTCCCGGCAAGTTCCTGGACCTGGTGATGCTGATGATTCCCGGCGGCAAGGAACGCACGGCTGAAGAATATGAAGCACTTTTCGAACAGGCGGGCTTTGAACTCACACGTATCATCCCCACCGAGTCCGAACTGAGCATCATTGAAGGAACCAAGCGCCTGCCCTGATGAACCGAAGCATTCACACACGAAAGTGAAACGACATGCCAGAGAAAACAACGCATCAGCAAGTAGAGGAATTGATTACCGGCTACTGGAAATCGCAGAGTATTTATGCCGCTGCGAAACTGGGAATTGCGGATCTTCTGATCGCGGGCCCTCAGACTCCTGAGCAACTGGCGGCTGCCACCAATACTGATGCCAGTGCCCTCTATCGCCTGTTACGTGCGCTGGCCAGTATCGGTATTTTCGCAGAAAATGAAGCGGGGGAATTCGCTTTAACCCCGCTGGCACAGCCATTACGTAGTGACGATCCAGAGTCAAAGCAGGCGCTAGCCATTATGAATGGCGAAGACCAGTTTCGCCCCTGGTGCGAAATCATTTATAGTCTTCAAACCGGAAAGCCTGCGTACGACAACATCTGGGGGAAGTCGATTTTTGAATTTCTGTCTGAGCATCCGGAGAAAGCACGCATCTTCGATAAAGCGATGATCGGCATCCATGGTCGCGGCACCGATGCCGCAATCAAAGCGTACGATTTTGCAGACATCAAAGTACTGGCGGATGTCGGGGGCGGCAATGGTTCAAATCTGATCAGCATCCTCCAGGCCTGTCCGAACCTGAAGGGCATTCTCTTTGACGTGCCTCACGTCGTTGAGAATGCACGCGCACGAATCGAGCAGGCAAGCCTGACCGACCGCTGCGAACTCGTTGGCGGTGACTTCTTTCAGTCAGTGCCAGCCGGAGCAGACGCGTATCTGATGCGACATATCATCCACGACTGGAATGACGAGAAATCACTTCAGATTCTCAAGAACTGTCATGCCGCACTGCCCGTGAACGGAAAATTGTTGGTGATGGAAAGTGTGATCGATCCGGGTAACGATCCTTTCGCGGGCAAATTCGTCGACCTGGTGATGCTGCTGGTGACAGGAGGCAAAGAACGGACGGCAGAAGAATTTCAGACACTCTATAACCAGGCCGGCTTCGAACTCACGCGCATCCTGCCGACGGAATCGGAACTCAGCATCATCGAAGGCGTCAAAAGTTGATTCAATGACTTCCGCAGACTGAATCAGGGAAAACGAATCGAACAACCGGCGCCTACGAAGAAACCATCTGCCGCGTCATTCAACCCGACGCCCGCACTCATATCGAGCTGCAGATTGTTGGTGATCAGATAAGTGAAGCCGGCATCAAAATAGTGTTCGGTGCGCGCGGTTCGGGCACCGCTGGGAATCAAAACGAACCATTCGGTAAAGGCTCCTAGTTTGTCGGTCAGCGTATATCCCACCGAACAGGACTGCGCGATTTCGAGAAAGGACTCACCAGAGTCATCGACATCGCCATACCCCTGCGTGGAGGCAGCCACATTCAGAAAGTCATTGATAGTCCAGGCATAGATCAGATCAACGCCCGTTTCGACCTGATTTGCTGTAAACGCGGTGCTGCCTGTCGGAACACTCATCGAAGTAATCAGAGCCATTTCAGGCAGGAGCCCCTGCTGCGGAGTCAAAGCAAACTGCAGTGCCAGTCCCAGATCCTGGCTGCCGAAAGTCGTATTCTGAAAGAGGCCTGCCTCGGTACTCTGCTGCAGTGGAGAAAATGACAGGCGAAATTCCATCCAGTCCGCCACGATCCCCCGGCGAAACAGGATCTCACCGAATGACTGGTATTTGACATCCGCCCCCAGCTCTTCACTGTCCAGATAGGTATAACCGAACTCAATCTGAGTCACGCCTTTGCCAACTGTCACAGACGTGGATGTGAAATTCGGCCGGTCGGTCTGTAGAGGCTGATCAAGCTGCGGCCCTCCGCTACAGCCAGAGCTGCCTTTCCACTGAAACAGGGTACCACACTCTGGTGATAAATTGAGGAGCCGATAACGAGGGGCTGCATATTCGACTTCGGGAGTTTCAACGCATTCTGATGCAAGCAGACTCTGCTCAAACAAAACTGCCCCGCGGTCTGCACTCACTAAACGGGGGCAGCCGATGATGGAACAGAGTGTCAACAGGAAGAGCAGGCTGCGAATCCGATGTTGCTTCATCGTAGTGGCTCTCTGTTGATTCTTTCATTGAAAAAGTCTACAGCTAAAAGGTCTACGGCCTGGTATTGTCTGCCAGCACCAGGTCAGAGACACTCACTCGCCTTGAGAGATTGGAAGCTGATCTTCTGCCAGCGCTGCCCGGTAATCTGCCTGTTCTCTGAAATACAGCAGTTTTGCATCGACTGCTTTTTCTGCAGACTCAACGGCATATTGTTCGCGCAAAGTCACTTTTAACAGATCGGATAATCCTTCTTCGAAGTTGCGTCGTTCCCGGCGTGCCAGGTCTTCTGCATAACCCACGGCCTGCTCGGCCTGTCTGGCCTGTTTGTAAGCACCGATTAAGCCGGCATAGGCGTACTCGACTTCAGCAACAATTTTCTCTTCGGTTAATTTTCGCTTGGCATTCAGCTGAGAGATCTTGCCGCTGACCGACTGGATCTTCCCGCGTGCTTTGCGACGTTCAATGGGAACTTCCACATAGAGCATTGCATCGAGTTGAAAGGGACCTTTATCATTCTTGGGATCTGTCTGATAACCGATATCCTGGGCGGCTGCCATCACTAAATCCACATCGGGCAGGCAGTCGTTCATGGCCTCTGAGTGATCGATATCCAACTGGCGTCGTAATAATTCAAGTGCGTAAATTTCCGGTCGCCGTTCGAGGGCCAATGCAGCATCGTACTCGACCCGTGATGCATCGATCTCCCTCATTTCCGGGAATTCGGGAATCTGATCGGGCCCCGGTATCAGCGGTTCACCACTGGCATCGCGATAATACAATGAGAGTTTGACGGCTGCCTGTTGCAGCTTTCGTTCGGCAAAGGCACGCTTCCCTGAACGCTCAGCAACCAGCCGCAAATTATCGGTTAACTCCGGTGGATCAAGAAATCCATTTTCAACCTGACTTCGAATCCGATCCGTCCGCGCTTCAGCCAGCTTGAGTATCCGATCCGCTATCACCAGCTTAGCACCCGCAGCGACCCAGTCCCAATAGGCATACGAGCCTTCCTGAACGAAGCCGATCAGCTGTGCCTGAATGTCCGGTTCAACAGCATCTACGCCAAATGTCGAACGCCATAACGCAGCCCGTCGGGCATCAATGTCTCGATTGCGGGAGAGTGGTACCGAAAAACCAGCTTTAAACTCCCCTGCTTCATTGGTCTGCCTTTCCTTATACCAGGGCTGAAAATTTCCGCGACCAATTTTATAACCTGCAAAGAGTTCCCCTCCCTGATACAACGGCTGCACCAGTCCGATATGCTGGCGATAAGTTTTGTAATACCCCATTGGCCCGTTTTCTGTCGCTGCTTTGAATTTACGGTCAAATTCTCCTAATGTCTGCAAACGCTCACCAGAAGCAACTTCACGTGAATCAATGGCGGCATCCAGCAAGGGATAGCTTTGATAAACCGAGTAAATCACTTCTTCCAGATCCAGCCCATGCTGACTGGGCTCAAAGTTTTCGCCTGGCAACGGAGGAATATTCGGAATAGCAAATGTTTCTTGATTGATCGTTTCAGAAGATACGAGCGACACCTGATCTGAAGACGCGGATGGTTGATTCTGATTCTCGTCTGTCGGCTCTGCTTTCTCTTCATGAAACAATGCCGATTGAAGTTCTGTCGGTTCAATGGTTTCAGAAAAAGTAGCATCAACCGTAATCCGCGCAACAGCTGATGTCACTTCCGGCTGTGACACATTCTGTTTTGTGCCTGCACATCCGAATGCCATGGTTGCGGAGATCAAGGGTATAAAAGCTCTTAACATTACGGAATCACTCTACTGGCCTGCTTCACCAGCAACCTGAATTATCAATACAGTTATTACAATCGGTACAAACCGCTCTGTATTAGAATTCGGCATAAGGGAATCAGGGTATTAATAGAGAGTCAGAACACGCTAAGCGTTATCACAGAAATTCTCTACTTTTCCGTAACAAACGACGAAGGCCGCAAACTGCACCCAGCTCTCCCATTTTTACTTGGGCAGCTTGGGAGGCTTGCTCTTGTTGTTTTTCTGGCCTGGCTCATCAATTGAGACGACCGGTGGGAAGCCATTGAGTTTTCGCCAGACTTCATACCAGAGAGGCACGCGATTCAGCAGAACCCAGGCATTCGCACGTACTCCCTGCCTGAGAAACCGCTCCTGAGGCCAGGGTTCATCTGACGGATCCGGACGAACCAGAATACGAAACTTTCCGTTTCCGTTGTCAGTCGCATCAACGGAAACAACCGTTCCACCAAAGGTCCCGACAGCCACCGAAGGCCAACCGGCAAACTGAACGGCCGGCCATCCTTCAAACTGCAGCCTCACAGGTCGCCCGGGTTCAACCAGTGGTGCGTCATTCCCATCGAGCCAGACTTGAACAGATCGCTCAGTTGTATAAGGCACGATCGTACAAATGGGGTCACCTTCTTTCAGAATCCCGGTTCCCAGATTCGGGGTAATCTGAACGATATAGCCATCAAAGGGGGCTTTGATCACCTGGGTCTCCTGGCGTGCCACTTTAACCCGCATATCGAGTAGTTCTTTTTCAGCTTTATTCAACCCCTGTTGCGCCTTGGCAACATCGCTTTCAGCTTTGGAGACATCCCCGTTAGCTTTTCGCAGCAGTGCCCTCGTTTTATCGATATCGGCTTGCGCTTTTTCAATTTTTGCTTTTCGCTCACTCTGCTTGCCGGACAATTCATCCTGGGCAGCCCCGTAATAAAATTCGGCCCCCTTGGCTTTACTGGATGCTTCTTTCAGCTTGCGATTCACTTCCTGTAATTTCTGCAGCGAGATATTGTTCTCAGCCTGCAGTGTTTTCATTCGATTATACTCAGCCTGCAATTGCGGTAATGCAGCTTCATATTCAACCAGTTTCTGGTTTTCGGCTTTCACTTTTTTTACGGCCATTTCGATATAGGCATCCTGGGCGGCAATCGTCTCCCGCTTGACCGTTTCATAAGCCTGAACTTGTGCCTGATATGATTCTACAATCGTCTTCGCCGCATCAAGTGCGCGTTGACTCGCTTCCAGTTGCTGACCGGCTGCTGTCACTGACTGCTGGCTGTTCATCAACTGCAAATCCAGACGCGCTGCATACGATTCGTCCAAATCACTGATTTTAGCAATCACCTGTCCTTTATCGACGCGGGCATTTTCAAAGATCTGATCTCCCCAGCTGGCAATCCGCCCTTTAATCGGTGCCTGAATGACCTGTTGACGCTGATCCGGTGCGTACGCCAGCACATTGCCGGTCCCTGTCACAGATTGCTGCCAGGGAGCAAACACCATTAAGACAATCGTTAACAGCAGAGTCACAAAGAGAACGCGGGCGATCTTACGCACCGTCTTTGATGATCTTGCCAGCCTTAACGCCGGCATACTTGATTCACTGTAAGCCACGGGCACCAGCATTGACCAACGCTGATGCTCCGTCTGGGATGCAGGTAGATCCAGTTGCTGTTTAGCTGGCATGGTTTCCTCCTTCATCAGAACTGACAGCATGTGCTCCGAATTCGTGAATCGCAGTTCCGGCTTCTGCCAGACTGAGTCGCCCGGTGACCATGATTAATGTCCAGAGACGATCAGAATCAACCAGCATTTGAATCAACTGCTCTGCTTCACGATCAGGAAATGCATCAATCAACCCGTCAATCAGTAATAACCGGGGGCGGCCGACAATGGCACGGGCCAGCATCAATTTGCGTGCCTGATTGGGTGTCAGCGGGTATCCGGTCTCCACGAGATGGGTATTCAGCGCATCGGGGAGTCGCAGGATTTCGTCCGTCAGCCCCACGAGTTCCAGCGCTTCCCGTACATCACTTGTGGAAACATGGGTACGTTCCAGATGCACGTTCTCTTCCAGCGATCCGGAAAATATTTCAATATCCCTCACCAGCGCCACATGTTTCCTGAGGGCGTCGGGGCGCAGATCGCGAGGATCAATTCCATTGATGGAAACGTGTCCCTCGGCAGGCATGCGTGATCCGAATAGCAGATCCAGAAGCTGACTCTTGCCAGTTCCACTGGGTCCCATCAACATTAATCGCGCACCGCTTTCCACTGTCAGACTGATTGGCTCAGTATGAGAATCATGTTGGTGTGTCGCACAACTGACATTGCTGACAATCACCTCAGCGGGTTGATGATGCGGTATTTTGAGCAGTCCATCCTGACGCTCCATAGGCAGATCAAATAAGATCCCCAGTTTGTCAACCGACGCCAGCAGATCATAATAGCTCTGCAAGTGTTTGCCCAACTTGGCGAACGAGCCTACGATGACCGTCACGATCAACTCAGCTGCCACCAGCTGCCCAAGCGTTAACTGCCCTGAAATGACAAGCCAGCCCCCTAAACCCAATAAAGCCGTACTGGCAACTGCCTGCATTCCCAGCGCAAAAATAATCTGTCGCATTACAATTCGGAAATGTTTTTTTCGCGCACTGAGATATTCAAATGTTAAATGGTCTGCCTGATCCAGTGCAAATTCGGCTGCCCCCCGATAACGAAAGGCTGTTCCGCAACTGATCAGATCTTCCAGCCAGGCTGCGACTTTATACTTTGCCTTGGACTCTTTAATACTGCTGTTAACGGCCCCCCGTCCCAGTACGAAGATCACAAACGCAATCAACGCCAGCAGCACAATATCGAACCCCAGCAACCAGGGATGATAGAAAGCCAGAACGGTCATACCAATCAAGGTACTCAGTACCAGAGAAATCCCGTCCAGCAGAAGAGAGGCCGTCGCTTTTTGAACTGTCAGGACATCAAAAAAGCGGTTGACCAGTTCCCGCCCCGATTGACCATCCAGAGCAGCAGGAACTACGCGAGGCAGTCGAAATGAAAGATCTGCAGACACGCGCGCGAACAGGCGCCGTTGGATTATTTCTGCAACATAGATCTGTAATCCCAGCAAAGCCGCGGAGAAGGAAAGAAAAGCCAGCAGCATTAATGCCAGAATGATGACTGGTTGAAGCAACCGACCGAAGGCCACCGTATTGACCAGCGTCTCAACAGCCAGCGGTGTCGCCAGTGTCAGTAACCCTGTGACCAGCGCGAAAACCATAATGATCCAGATATCAGAAAATTCTGGTTTCAATAATTGCAACACACGATCAAGTGGGCGATGAGCGTGGGCATCTCCTGAAGCAGAATGTGCGGCAATGAGTTCAGGCTCGACGACCAGGCACCTTACCACATCCTCACGACTTGAAACCTCTAATGCCGACCGCATCCTGCGAGCGCTGATCCAGATTCGGGTGCGATCCCGCTGTGGTTGCAGAATCTGGAACCGTCGGCGTTTTGTCGAGAGGATCGCAGTCCAGCGATGATCATCCCCTACACGCGTAATGATTCGCCCTCCCTCACTGGTGATTGCAACCAGTTCATGGAAGGTACAGTCCATCACTTTGTACTTGAGCTCTAAACTGCGACTCGCTTCGACTAACCAGTTCCACCAGTCGTCGTCTGTTTCCGATGTTCGGGCAGACGCCGCTTCGATCAGTGCACGCCGAACACGTGACCGATCAGCCGAATGACCATCATCAACGGCCAGATGCTCGAACAGCCAGGCAGCTGCTTTAATGTCGGATTGTACCGACTTCGCATCAGCGTCTGCTGAATTATCCGCATTGTCAGGTGGTGTTGTAGACATCAGGAGTTCGTAAGTACAAAATTATTAAGGAGGTTACGACTTTGATTCCTCTATTGAACCAGGCAGCTATCCAAGAAATGGGGAGGGAGAATACCAAATTAAACGATATGCTCAGCAGTTTGCAGTGAAAAAACTGAACAGACGACAACCTTCATGCGAAGCAGCTCCTCTTTTTCTATCGACTATTCCCTGTACGATATGACATAAAAGTTCCCGACAACACTGTAGTTAAGCGCATTCTCGCCCCATTTTAGACAGTCCAGGCCGGGAGACAATCAATGATCTCGGATTATCAGTACAATTTCGATTACTCATTCCACAAGGTCTGATTTACCCCGACAATGATTGAACAACCGTGTCTGTGCCAGTACTCTGAGTGAATCAAGGTGATCGAAATCACCAATGACAGTACACATTGAAAGTACTCTGGCATGAAACGATATTTCCCGTTTTTAATCCTGATCATCGCAGTTGCCTGCTTACCTGTCGACGTTCGTTCTGCAACTGCAGGAGAACCTCTGATCGTCGCCCATCGCGGTTTACTCAGAGTGGCACCGGAAAATACACTGGCGAATTTTCGAGCCTGCCTGGAGCTGCGACTGGGGTTTGAGTTTGATGTACAACGCAGTAAAGACGGTCATCTGGTCTGTATTCATGACAGTACCCTCAATCGAACCACCAATGGTTCCGGCAAAGTCGCCGAGCTGACACTGGCGGAAATCAGACAGCTGGATGCCGGCAGCTGGTTCGATCCTCGTTTTCAAGGAGAACGGGTTCCCACAGTCGAGGAAGTGCTGCAACTCGCTGCGCAATATCGACAGCATGAGATCCTGATCGCCGTCGACTTCAAAGACCCTGGCGTCGAACAGGAGGTCGTCGAACTCGCGAAAAAACAGGGAATTCTCAAACGACTTATTTTTATCGGGCGAACGATTCAGAATCCCCTGGTCAGAAAAAATATCAAGGCTGCCTCCCTTACAGCGGAAACGGCAGCGGTCGCCAACAACATGGCTGAATTTTCCGCAGCGCTATCAGAACCAGATGCAGACTGGGTTTATGTGCGGTACCTTCCCACCCGGTCAGAAATGCAACAGGTACATGCTGCCGGTAAGAAGTCGTTCATCGCCGGTTCCTCCGTCAGTGGAAATGTTCCACAAAACTGGCAACAGGCAACAGTTGCCGGCATTGATGCCATTCTGACTGACTATCCACTCGCTTTACGCGCCCTGCAGCAACAGAGTCAATTGAAATCGGACGATTGAATTAACAACTGGTTGAAAAACAATATTATGTATGCATAATATCTCCCAGGGGTCGTCTGCGCTTTGTTTTATCCACCTGCTACTTACATCGAGAATCTTATGTCACCTCTCAGTCTTGAGGATCAGGTCATTGTCGCGTTGCGACGGATCACACGCGCGATTGATTTACACTCCAGGGGCCTGATGCAGGAAATCGGACTGACAGCGCCTCAGCTGGCCTCGCTGCAGACGATCGCACGAATGCAACCGATTACCGTAGGTGCCCTGGCGAAATCGATCCATCTCAGCCAGGCAACACTCACCGGGATCTTGAGCCGACTGGAATCCCGAAACCTGGTTTCCCGGGGTCGGCGAGGACAGGACAAGCGGACGGTCGTCGTCGAATTGACCGAAGAGGGGCAGGCGATGATTAAAAATGCCCCATCCTTATTACAGGACCGTTTTCACCGCGAACTACTGCTGCTGCAGGAATGGGAACAGACACAGATGCTTTCTACCCTGCAACGTATCGCCTCCATGATGGATGCCGAAGACATTGATGCCTCTCCCGTGCTGTCTGCAGGTGAAGTTTCGACTCCTGCAGAACATGATGCCCGATACCTGAACGAATAGAGCTGCTTCGTTACCCGAACCTCAATCGACAAAGATCCGGGCGAAAAAAGCGAAAATACTGCAATACATACGAACAGACCCCATTTCCTGCTGCATTCTGACAATAAGCCTGCTCACCTCAGCCTGTCTATCTAACCTGATTCCGTCGTCCACGCCGAATATCAGCTGGTGTCTCTCCAGCAGCGTGCGTCATCATCTCACACTCTTTTCATGGGCTTTTAAAAAACTGAGGGTTGACACCCAATATTCCATTGTGTACAAAACAATGCACACTAAGCATTATAGATCTACAAGCATGGTACAGGAAGTGGATTGTATTTACGAAAACTCCTTACATGTATTAACATAACACTCATTAAACAGTTATGTTTAAGGATTCACTGCTTTGAAAACATCAGATGTTCACAGCAGTTATTGAAGCCAACTTTACTTTGTAGTCTAATCTTTTCAAACATCAGAGCCGTTTGCTCTTAAGCCCGTAATACACAGCCAAATGGATAAGGCCACACAACTGATTTTTCGCGAGCCCACTCTGGAAGATGGTCGCGCTATCACAAACCTGGTGAAGAACTGCCCTCCCCTGGACGTGAATTCCCATTACGTCTCCCTGCTGATTTGTCGCGACTTTCACGATACATGTGTTCTGGCAGAGCATGATTCCCGTATCGTTGGTTTTCTCTCGGCTTATTGCCCCCCTCATCGAGAAAACACGATCTTCATCTGGCAGGCAGCCGTCGACAGTAGTATGCGTGGCTGCAGAGTTGCTTCCCGTATGCTGGACGCCCTGCTTTCCCGAGACAATATGTCTGACATCAATTACCTGGAAACGACGATTACACCTTCTAACAAATCGTCCCAAAAGCTGTTTCGCTCACTGGCGAAGCGGCTCAACACTGAGTGCCGAACGTGCTGCGGATTTCCTTCGGATTTGTTTGGTGAAGCTGAAGAACACGAAGCCGAAGAACTGTACCAGCTAGGCCCATTCACACTCACACCTTCTTATGGAGAGAAATCACAAGTATAATGAATATATTCAACCGACTCGAATCCAATGTCCGGGGATACTGCCGCTCGTTCCCGACAACCTTTACAAAAGCCCAGAATGCGACTCTAACTGATGAATCAGGAAACGAATACATCGACTTCCTCGCCGGAGCCGGTACTGTAAACTACGGTCATAACAACCCGGTCTTCAAAGAAAAACTGCTCGAATTTCTGGAACGGGACGGCTTGTTGCATGGCCTGGATATGCACACTGATGCCAAACAACATTTCCTCGAAGTATTTGAAAAACATATCCTTTCTCCACTGGAATTCGACTACAAAGTCCAGTTCACCGGCCCCACCGGGACCAACGCCGTCGAAGCGGCACTCAAGCTGGCACGTAAAGTGACTGGACGAACCAACGTCGTTTCCTTCACCAATGGATTTCATGGCGTCAGCCTCGGTTCTGTCGCTGCGACAGGCAACAGTCATTTTCGCGATGCCGCCGGTACTCCTCTGAACAATGTGACCTTCATGCCTTATTACGGCTACCTGGGTGACAACATCGACACACTGGAATACTTCGAAGCGCTGCTGAAAGATAACAGCAGTGGTTTAGATTTGCCGGCTGCCGTGATTGTGGAAACGGTGCAGGGTGAAGGTGGCGTCAATGTTGCCAGTGCAGAATGGCTGCAACAGCTTGAAACGCTTTGCCAGGAACATGGCATGCTGCTGATTATTGACGATATCCAGGTCGGCTGCGGCCGTACCGGTAGTTTCTTCAGTTTTGAAGAAGCGGGCATCGTCCCCGATATCGTCACACTCTCCAAATCTTTGAGCGGTTATGGTTTACCCATGTCGCTGGTATTGATGCGATCGGAACTCGATCAATGGGAACCAGGTGAGCACAACGGTACATTCCGCGGAAACAACCTGGCTTTTGTTTCAGCAGCAGCTGCCATCGAAACATACTGGAGCGATTACCGTCTGACACGCGAAGTCAAACGCAAAGGAACTCTGATTGAAAGCCGGCTCCAGGCAATTGCTGATACGACAACCGAACTGGAAATGGAAGTAAGTGGCCGTGGGATGATCTGGGGCCTCGCCTGTCAGGAATATCCTCAACTGCCGGACATGATCAGTGCTGAAGCTTTTAAACGCGGCTTGATTATTGAAACCAGCGGGACGGACAGCCATGTCTTGAAAATCCTGGCACCACTGACGATCGAAGATGACCAGTTGCTGGATGGCCTGGATATTGTTGCAGACTGCTTCAAAGCAGTCCTCAATGACGAAAAGGTAATTAAAAAACTGGGTCTGGTCTCAAATTGAGCCCCCCGTTCTCTGATGCAATTCAGACGACAGTCAATAATACCGGTATTTCATATAGATTCAGAAGAGTGAGATCATGATTGTAACACAACTGGAGGACATTCTCGGAACAGACAGGGATGTCCATGCGGAAACCTGGAACAGTCGCCGTCTATTACTGGCGGGTCAAAAGATGGGTTTTTCACTGCACGACACGTTGATTCATCCCGGCACGGAAACCGAAATCTGGTACCAGAATCATCTGGAAGCGGTTTACTGCATTGAAGGAGAAGGGGAAATTGAACTGATCCCCGGTGGCCCGACTTACGCCATCAAACCGGGAATGATGTATGCATTAAATGAACACGACCGCCACCTGCTGCGGGCGAAAACACAGTTGCGAATGATCTGTGTTTTTAATCCGCCGGTGACGGGTCAGGAAGTTCATGATGAAAACGGGGTTTATCCGGCTGCCGCTGGTACCGATGCCTGACCTTGACTTTATCATTTTATCATTCTCGTAAAGCGAAAGGCTTCAGATACTACCTGTAGCGGCAACATCCCACAGAAAGCGCCTCTGATGACTGCCAACACAACAACTGATTCTACTACCCGCGTAGAGGATCTCTATCCTTCCCGCGTCAAACAGCAACCCGAGTTTCTCGGACGCCGCGATCCGGTCGTGTATGGAGATGCTCAAAATGGACCGTTGAACGCGGAACAACTTGAACAATTTGACCGGGATGGTTTTCTGCTGTTACCCGGATTTTATACTAACCAGCAGGTTTCGCTGTGCCACCAGGAACTTGACAGGCTGCGTGACTCAGAGCAAATCAGACAACGTCCTGAAGCGATCGTTGAGCCGGACGGCTCCGCGTTACGCTCGCTGTTTGCCGTACATCGACCGGAAATCAGCACTCGATTCTCTCAAGTCGCAGCCGATAAAAGAATTCTGGAAATGGTGATGCAGGTTCTGGGAAGCGAAGTTTATATCCATCAGTCGCGGGTGAACCTCAAACCGGGATTTGCCGGCAAAGAATTTTTCTGGCATTCCGATTTTGAAACCTGGCACGTTGAAGATGGTCTGCCTCGGATGCGAACGGTCAGCTGTTCTCTGCTGCTGGATGATAATCATGAGTTTAATGCGCCGTTAATGTTGCTGCCAGGATCACATCGCCAATACGTGACCTGCGTTGGTCAGGCACCCGAAAACCATTACCAGTCGTCATTAAAACAACAGAAATATGGGGTCCCCGATCCGGAATCGCTCACACAGTTAGTGCAGGAATATGGGATCACACAGGCGGCAGGGCCCGCCGGATCGTTACTGTTATTTGACTGCAACACCATGCATGGTTCTAATGGTAATATTACACCGTATCCCCGCTCCAACCTGTTTTTTGTTTATAACAGTATCTGGAACCAGCTTGCTAACCCTTTCGGCAATCAGAAACCACGACCTGAATTTATCGCCTCACGTGAATTCAGTAATACAATGAAACCCAGAGAGTTCATTTGATGTCGTTCAACCAAATCCGCATTCCCAGGCGACCTGCAGGTAACTGCATGGATCGTATCATGAATCTCAGAAAGAGACGCTGATGAACCGCCTCTTTCAGTTGATTCAGAAAATCGAAGCGTTTCTGCTCGCCTGGTCAATCATTGCGATCGCTGCGCTTTCGATCGGCAATGTGTTCTGCCGCGCTGTGCTTGGTTTCAGTCTCTCCTTTACCGGGGAGCTCTCCCAGTTCCTGATCATCATTGTGACATTTGTGGGCTTAAGCTACGCCGCCAGTCGCGGCCGCCACATTCGCATGACGGCCTTCTACGATCAGCTTAATCAGCGCTGGCGCAAAATCCTGATGATTGCCATCAGCGGGCTGACTGCACTGCTGATGTTGCTACTCGCCTGGTATGCATTCGAATATATTTTTACGGTCCGCTTTCTGGAGACCGTCTCTCCTGTCCTGCAGGTTCCCCTGTACCTGGTTTATCTGTTTGTGCCACTGGGCCTGCTGCTGTCAGCCATTCAGTATGGCTTAACCGTTCTGAAGAATCTGACATCCCCTGATGTGTATGTTTCGTATAGCCAGAAGGACGAATATGAAACCACAGTGGTAGGGGAACTCTGAAATGACCAAGGCAGTGGGGAGATAGCCGCGTGGAAGCATTACTCATTCTGGGAATCATGCTGGTGCTGTTGATGCTGGGCTTTCCCATGAAAGTCCCTCTCATCACTGCAGCATTGGCGGTTCTGCTGGTGTTCCACCCGGATGTGACCCCGGCGGTGTTGATCCAGCAGATGATTGGTGGGATTAAGCCGGCAGCGTTGATCGCGGTTCCCATGTTTATTTTTGCCGCAGATATCATGACGCGCGGGAACTCGGCGAATCGGCTGCTGGACCTGGTGACCGCGTTTGTAGGTCACCTGCGTGGCGGACTGCCCATTGCCAGTGCCATCAGCTGTACCCTGTTTGGTGCCATGTCGGGTTCCACCCAGGCGACTGTCGTCGCGATAGGCGGACCACTGCGCCCCCAGTTGCTCAAAGCCGGCTATTCCGACTCTTTCACCACCGCTTTGATTATCAATGCCAGTGACATCGCCTTATTGATTCCTCCCAGCATCGGCATGATTGTGTATGGTGTTGTCTCGGGAACATCGATCGGTGAAATGTTCATAGCCGGGATCGGTCCCGGTCTGCTGGTACTGCTGATGTTCTGCATCTACTGCTGGGTCGCCTCCATCCGGATGCAGATTCCCCGTCAACCCAAGGCGGATCACGCGACGCGCCGCACCGCAATTCAGCGTGCCCTACTGCCTTTGGGATTTCCGCTGATCATCATTGGGGGCATCTATTCCGGTATCTTCAGCCCGACCGAAGCGGCAGCGATCTCTGTCCTTTATGCCGGCATATTAGAAATTGTCTGCTTTCGTGATCTCTCGCTGAAAGATATTCCCGATATTGCGCTTTCGACCGGCCTGGTCACTGCCGTGGTCTTTATCCTGGTCGGCGCCGGCGCGGGATTCAGCTGGGTGATCTCGTTTGCCCAACTGCCGGATGCACTCATAAATAACTGGCTGGGGCTGACTCCCGATTCCGGTTACTGGACGATTATGCTGACGATTGCCGTTGCCTATTTCATTGGCTGCATGTTCGTCGACCCGATTGTGGTGATTCTGATCCTGACCCCCATCTTCCATCCTGTCGCAGCGGCTGCGGGCATAGACCCGGTGCTGGTGGGCATTGTCGTGACGTTGCAGGTCGCGATTGGCTCAGCTACTCCGCCGTTCGGTTGTGATATTTTTACGGCGATTGCAGTTTTCCGCCGCCCTTATCTCGAAGTCATTCGGGGCACGCCTCCTTTTATCGCCATCCTGCTGTTCGCAGGTGTCTTATTGATCGCCTTCCCCGGTATTTCCCTTTTCCTCCGTGATCTGGCTTTTAACTGATCAGACAGGTATCGACAATGAACAGCACATTCTCTGTCAAGATGATTCAAATACTGGGACTGCTGATCTGCCTCACACTGCCTTCTGCCTGTGAATCAGAAGGAGCCGCATCCACAAACGAACCGGTGGTGCAGTGGCGTTTTGCCATTGAAGAGACGATCGGCAGCGTACAGCATCAATACGCCCTCAAGTTCAAAGAACTGATCGAAACGCGGTCCGAGGGAAAAATTGAAGTCACGATTTATCCCTATGGCACCCTGGGGACTTCGGACCAGATCACCGAACTCGTCGATATGGAAGTCATCCAGTTTGCCATGGCTTCGCCGGGGCATCTGGGAAAACTGATACCGGAGGTCCAGGTTTTTCTGCTCCACTTTCTGTTTTCCGATGACGATGAAATCAATAACAAGGTTCTCAACGAAGATCCGAAATTGCAGGAAACCTTTGATGAACTTTACGCCCGCAAAGATCTGAAGCTGCTTTCGATTTTCTCCGAAGGCTGGCAGGTCTGGACCACCAAGAAAGACATCCAGAAGCCCGATGATTTTCAGGGAGTAAAAATGCGGGTCATGACGACGCCTCTGTTACTGGCCGCGTATGAAGCCTATGGTGCCAGCCCGACTCCTCTGCCTTACTCCGAAGTGTACTCGGCGCTGCAGCTCAATATGATTGACGGGCAGGAAAACCCGGTTTTCGCGATTCAGGAAATGAATTTTTATGAAGTCACCGACTGGATGATCTTCGCGCGACATGCCCCCTTCATCACAACCGCTGTTACCAATCGGGAGTTTTTCAACTCACTCTCCCCGGAAAGGCAGAAACTGGTACTGGGGGTCGTTTCCGATTTGAACGGTTATATTCTGGATGTACAGAAGCAATTCAACCGGGAGCGATTGAATCTGATACGTAAAAACAGGCCCAAGCTCAATATCGTCGACGAACTTACCCCCGAAGCCCGCATTGCGTTTCGCGAAGCGAGCCAGCCTGTTCGCGAACAGTTTATCGAAATGACGGGTGAAGATGGTCGCCAACTCCTGGAAGAGATCAAAGCGACGATCAAAGAGTATGAACGAAAACAGACTCCAGCATCGTCAACTGCTCAAGATTAAATCTTCTTTCTGCCATCCTGCTTTTTCTCTCAGAGAATACTGAACCCTCCTGTTCACACAGCTGTCTATGCAGGAACCATTGTTCGTCGTCCGTCCAGCGGCGTGCAGATCACCGTGTCCGGTTTGATGCTGTACGTGCCGTGTCGGGGTTCTAACCGGATGATAACAATGCCAGGATAGCTCAACTGGTAGAGCACCAGACTGTTAATCTGGCTGTTACAGGTTCGATTCCTGTTCCAAGGAAGAGTTGGCCGGAGATCGGCCCTCTCTTGAACGCTGCAAGCGTTAACCCAAGAAACCGGACGAAGACAGATGTCCGTTGGATCGGCCTGATCTGATGGACTCCCTGCGGATTGCCTGCAACTCGCAGGGGGAAAGTGATTTCAGGCAGCACAAGGCGCCGCCTTGCAGTACGTGGATACCGCTGGTCTCCTTTCAACGTAGAAACATTGTGAAGCAAGGTGCGATTCAGCTGGGATTCCTCCAGGTCCCCAGTCTGAATCGAGCCGAGTGAAACAATGCGGATGCGGTGGAAGCAGCCTGCTAAAGCGTACTCCGCGAAGTGCCTGTGTGATCGGCGAACACTCTGTCTTCGAAAGGTGTCTCTTCGAAACGGTTCGCGACACTGACGTCGCGTTTTATTTTTTTGTCTCTGCTTGAATATCAAAGCAGAATTTCCAGTCCAGGGACGTTCCCTGAGGAGGTAGTCATGTTCGGTATCAAATACTATGAAATTCACAGTTACGAAATGGGACTGTTCTTCAAGAATGGTGAATTTCAGGGACTCCTCAAAGCGGGAACGCACTGGTTTTTCAATCCCTTCGATGAAGTTCAGGTCGACATCGTTTCGCTGCGCGCTCCGCTGCTGATTCACGAAAAACTGGACCTGATTTTCAAATCGAAGGCACTGCAGGAACATGCACTGGTGCTGGACCTGAAAGACCACGAACGGGGACTGGTCTGGATCGACAACCGGTTCAACCACATTCTACCGCCCGGTCAGTACGTTTTCTGGACAGAACTGAAAGAAGTGCGAGTCGAAATCGTCGATGCGCGTAAAGTACGCTTTGAGCACATCGATCTGAAAGTCATCGCGCGCTCTGCCGCAGCACAGCGTCTGCTGGATGTGTGCACGGTAGAACGTGACCATGTTGGCGTGCTGTTTATCGATGGCAGTTTTGTGGATACACTGAAACCAGGTCTGTATGCTTTCTGGCTGGGACAGTCCCCGGCGCTGATCGCAGAATATGACCTGCGGGAAACCATGGTCGACATCAGTGGCCAGGACATCATGACTGCGGACAAAGTCACACTGCGGATTAATGCCGTTGTAACTTATAAAGTGGTCGATGCCCGGAAAGCCGCTTCACAGACAGACGATGTGCGACAGGCACTGTACCGCGAAACGCAGTTGGTTCTGCGTGCCGTATTGGGTGCCCGGGAACTGGATGTCTTCCTGACAGAGAAGGATGTGCTGGCACAGGACATCGAAGAAAATCTTCGACGTCGTGCCGGTGAACTGGGTCTGGAAATCGCATCGGTGGGGATTCGCGATGTGATCCTGCCAGGCGAAATGAAAGACCTGATGAACAAGGTCACCGAAGCGAAGAAAGCAGCGGAAGCGAACCTGATTTCCCGTCGTGAAGAAACAGCGGCGATCCGCAGTCAGGTGAACACTGCCAAACTGCTGCAGGACAACCCGGTTCTGATGCGTCTGCGTGAACTGGAAGTCCTGGAAAAAGTCGCTGCGGAAAACAAACTCAATATCATCCTGGGTGAGAAGGGTTTGACAGACCGCGTGGTAAATCTGCTTTAACCCGGGTTTACCAACTGAATCAAAGCCCCGGATCTGAGAAATCAGAGCCGGGGCTTTTTTTTGATTCCGCTCCTTTCATGAATTCTCACCTGAAAAACCTACCATCATTCCTGCCAATATTTTCCCACTTTCGCATCAGAAAGTTCCTTCCTGTTCATTAACTATGTTTATTTAACGATATATAATAAACGTCTCTTATATATTTGCGTCTCAATAACTGATCCTTCCTGAATTCCCACCCGAGGAGAGAACTTTATGATGATCGAAAATAAAACCCGCAAGGGATTTACGCTGATTGAGCTACTGGTTGTAATTGCTATTATCGCCATTCTGATTGCCTTGTTACTGCCTGCCGTTCAACAGGCGCGGGAAGCGGCCCGTCGATCTGATTGCCGCAATAAGATGAAACAGCTGGGACTGGCGTTACATAATTACCTGGAAACACACAGCGTCCTGCCTCCCAGTTCCGTTGCCAAAGGGCTCTGCTCAACCGGGGTTGCCGCCAGTAATACGTTGAATGGTAACGGGCTGGTTCTGTTGCTCCCCTATTTAGATCAAAGTGCCCTGTATAATCAGCTCAATTTCAGCCTGGCATTTGATGATTACGGTGCGGGAAGTGCGCCGCTCCCCAGTGGTGGTGCAACTACAAATGCGGATCTGGTCAACCGGAGAATGGCGATCTTTAACTGCCCTTCCGATCCCGGTCCCCAGGGAATCCCGGTCAGCAGCAGTTACATGCTACCCGGCGGTTCGAATGAGCATCGTACTAACTACGATTTCATTGTCTATCGACTTGCTTACAACAACTGTCATGGCTGGACTTCCCGGGCGGCGAGCCAGCGCACCATGTTTGAAGATGGCAGCAAATGCCGTCCCCGCGATGTCACCGATGGTATGTCGAATACCGCCATGATGGCGGAAACGCGTCAGGCCTGTTGCGGTAATGGTGCCAACGCCAACTGGGGCGGAAGAGGTTATACACAAATCGGTCTGAGTCTGAGCGGCGTCACGCCGAATCGCACGACGCGTAACAGTTCCAGCTACCCGGGCGGGTCAAAAGATTTTGCTCCCTGGCTGGGCGACTGGAATACCACAGGCAGTCTGCATGTCGGCGGACTTCATGTTCTGCTGGGTGACGGTGCTGTAAGATTCATGGGCGATAACACAGACTATTCCATTCGATTGAATCTGGATCGCATCGCTGACGGAAATGTCATTGGAGAATGGTAATCTGAAACTCAGTTTACCTGATTAAGTAATCTGTCTTCACGTATCGAACGTTTATCCTGAAAGAATTACTATGCGACATTTCATTCGTATTTCCCTGTTCTGCTTCCTGGTTCCGATTGTATTGAATCTTTCCGGTTGCGGATCTACTTCAGCAGAACCGGAATTTGTATCCAAGCTGGTTCCTGTGACCGGCAAAGTCACCCTGGAAGGGGAACCGTTGTCTGGAGTGATGATCAATTACATTCCGGCGGAAGGTCAACCGGGGGGTGAAATTGCCTTCGGCCTGACTGATGAGACGGGCACGTATACTCTGCAAACACAGCTGACGGGCCAGGCACCAGAAGACTCACAGGGAGCCCTTCCCGGTAACTACCGTATCTATATTCATAAGCTGGTTCTGCCGGACGGATCAGCGGTACCGGAAACGCTGTCCGATGCAGAAGCCGAAGAAAAAGGGGCCAAACAACTGCTGCCCGCACAATATTCCAGTCCCACGGCGAGTAAGCTCACCGCGGTCGTTGGATCAGAACCCACCACAAATGATTTCACGCTGAAGAAATAAGTTCTTCCGACACAATTCAAAATCTCTGATCCCTCTGACTCGACTTCGAGCAGAGGGATTTTTTTGATAAACTACTGGAAAGCCGTGAACCTTTCGGGTAAAAAGGTCCTCACATCAGTATATCAGAAGCGGCTCGTTCTCCTGACTTAATTTGAGGTTGATTTGATGTCCATTGCGGTCCAATGTGAGGAATGTTTTCAAAGTTACAAGGTCAAAGAGGAACGAGCAGGACAAACTTTGAAGTGTAAGTCCTGCGGCAGCAAAATGCGTGTGCCCGCAGTGGAAGAGGAACTGGAAGACCTGTCCGCTGACTATGGTGAGCCGATCGCACAGCCTCGGAAGAAAAAAGCGGTCAAAGCCAAAAAGAAAAAGGCATCCAGCAGAAAACCTCTCAACATCTCTGTGGGAGGCATCGTCAAAAAAACCTTTGGTGTGATGTCGATGGCGATAGGTATATTGATGCTGGTAGCCTCCGTCTATGCGCTCTTTGCAGGAGATGCTCCCGACGGGAGGCGCTCACGTCCTGTTGGTGGTATGGTGATGGCGGGAGTTTTTATGAGTGTTGGCAAAAGATGGCTCTTTAATGAATGATCCAGGTAATCAATGCGTTTCAGCATTCATACCAAATTCTTCAACACGACTGTTCACGAACGCGGCCAGGTTCTCGGCATCATCAGTTCCGATGCGCAAGGTGCCGCGTTTCATTTGAAGTGCCACACAATCGCGGCCCCAGAGATTCCAGACCCAACCGCCGCGCGGGCTCAGATGGATTCCCCAGCCTTCTATAAATGTGGTCCGATCCACGTCGGCACGGAGTACCTCTTCGTACAAAACGCTGCGTTGCAACAGGGGGAGCGGGCCAAAAGAAATCCGCAGGCGATCGATTTCATCAGCCACCGTCAGATGATGAAAGCCTGTCGCCAGGATCAACATCACCAGACCTGTCAGTACGAAGATCAGACTCAAGAAAGATTGAGGGGGCACCGTCCGTACAAACCAGGCAATCACAAAAAACGCAACCGACAGTCCGTACAGAACCAGACAGAGCGGTCCCCGCTGTCGGTGATAATACAGAGAAAGGCTGGTCATGTCTGATTCTCAATCTCGTGAAATAACTGAACGACCTCATTATATTCATTTCCACTGAATTTCGATATCCCCCACAACATGATCGGAACCACCAGCGTCAGCAAGGGAATCGCCCAATGCCCGCGGACCGTGCCTCCCGCAGCCTCGGCTGTGGAGAGAGACCAGAGATAAATTACGATACCAATCGGGATTCCTGCCAGAGTAGCAATCCAAGCAAACCGGACCGCACGCTTTTCTGTCTTCCGGATTTTCTCGCTGTGTTCTTTGACTTCTGCCGTCGAAGCAAATTTCCCTTCCATCAGTTTGACTTTGCAGAGAGGGCAGTACCCCGTCCATTGCACGACTCTTCTCTGCTTCACTACCGAGTTCTGACAGTGCGGACACTTGATATTCGAGTTTCGTCGTGCACGTTTGACCTGATAGCTCAGATAGATGATTGAAATACTACCGGCACATAATACTGCAGGAATAAACAAGAATTCGCAATTTCGGCAAACACATTCGTCCTCTGCAGTAACGACTTTCGAAATTCCCTGATCACTCTCACCATAGGATCTGTAAACATAAACAAGTAGAAAAACAGAGAGAAACGCAGAGAGAAAAAACAGTACTCCGGCTCCAAACCCATGGACAATGAGTCGAATGTCATATTGATTCACTGCGGAAGCGAAACTCTGTCTGAAATCTGAAACGCTATTCCCCCCGTTATTCATGGGTAGACTCTTCCTGCCTTAATTTCTCATTCAGCTTTCGTTCCCGGCGTTTGCCTGATCTTTTGCAAAAGACGGACAGAAGGATCAAAACCGCCGACATGAAGAAGATTGCCTTCACGCCTCCATAAGAGGTCTCCTGCCCCAGCACTTCTTCCAGACTTTTCATCCAGTAATACATGGGAATCGAGAGAGGTAAAATAATAATCGCGGACCAGAACGTGGTACGAGCAAGGTTTTTCGAACCGATGATGTCCTCACGTTGCCTGATTATTTTCTGCTCCGCATAGTACGCATTTGCTGCCTCTGCGGAGGGGAGAGTCCCTGCCATAATGATCTGTCTGCAGTGCGGACACATTCCCGTCGTTAACAGGTGTTCCTTCAGCTGGTGATACAATGGAACGGAACAGAGAGGACACTTTAAACAGGAGTTACTGCATATCCTGAAGAGATACCAGAAGAATAGAATGATTGGCAGCAGAAAGAGCATTATTACTACAACGCTCTGGGCAGGGCTCATGCATTCACCTGCGGAGGTCCCATTGCACTTCAGCCAGATCAGTGCATATTCTAAAAGCAATGATCCTAAAAATAGATTACCAGCCCACTTCCCCTTCTGATCATGCTCTCTCGAAGCCTGTTCGAAGCTGGCTCTGAATTCCTGTAGTTCAACGTCTGAGTTATTTACGTCATCTTTCTTCCCGTTATCCATGAGCAGTCTCTTCCTGTTTTAATGGCTCATTCAGCTTTCGTTCCAGATGGTTGCCTGTTCTTTTGAGAAAAACTGATAGAAGGATCAAACCTGCCGATACGATGAGAACGCCACTGACGGGTCTGTAGGAAGTCTCCTGCCCGAGCACATCCTGCAGGCTATTGATCCAAAAATACATGGGAATAGCGAGTGGCAATACGAGAAATGCGGCCCAGAAAGAAATCCTTGCTCCGCTCTTCATATTTACTATTTCCAGACGCTTACTTTTTATTTTCTGTTCCGCATAATACGCATGCGCTGCCTCTGCTGAGGGGAGAGTCCCTTGCATTATGATCTGCCTGCAGTGAAGGCACATGCCTGTCGTTAACAGATGCTCCTTCCGCTGGTCATACAAAGGACCGGAACAGTGCGGACACTTCAACCGGGAATCCCTGCTCACTCTGATGAGATCCCAGGCAAAAAAAGTCAGCGGCAACAGAAGGAGCACCATTACAACTGCGCTCTCGACAGGGCTCATAGATTCATTTCTGGGGGTCCCACTGTACTTGATCCAAATCAAGAGCAATGCGAATTCGATAAACCACGATCCGAAGATCAGAGAACAGGCCCATTTCCCCTTCTGTTCATCCTCTCTCGTAGCCTGTTCGAATTTGGCTCTGAATTCCTGCAGTTCAGCGGCTGAGTCTTTCACGTTTTCATCTTTCTTACAGAAAAGACTTTTCTATGTTTCAAACGATCTTAGCCCTCTACAGGATCATATTATTCCAGTCTGTATACTGCTGAATCAGGAATCAGTCGTCTCCCCAAAACAATCTGTTTCGCTAAACTCTTTGATACTTATACTTTAACCTAATCCTCAGTAATAGATCGCGAAAAGCCGAACCAGAAGTTTCTCTGGTAGTCATTTAGTTAAAGTGCAGTAAGATACTTCTTTCCCTCTATTCCAATGAGAAAACTTTCCCATGTCTGATGCCAATCAACCCGTTCTGTTCTACAGCGTCAGTGAAGCATATGGGGAATTCTCAAACTTTGCTGAATACCCGATCCAGGTAGATGGCAAACGGTGGCCAACCTCGGAGCATTATTTTCAGGCGCAGAAATTTGCCGAGGTGCAGCATCGTGAAGCAATTCGTAAAGAGCCATCTCCCATGCAGGCCGCGCGGATGGGGCGTGATCGTAAACGGCCGCTCCGAAAAGATTGGGAATCAGTAAAAGTCGCCGTCATGCGGACCGCCGTGCTCAGTAAATTTACACAATATGAGGAACTGCGCATGCTCCTGCTTTCAACAGGTGAGCGGAAAATAGTAGAACACACTACAAACGACAGTTACTGGGGTGATGGTGGAGACAACAGCGGCAAGAACATGCTGGGGCGAATCCTGATGGAAATCCGGTCACAACTTCGCGAGCAAGCTAACAATAACACGTAAACTTCAGGGAAACTCAATATACTCGACGGGTACACTGTCTGTCAGCCAGACCTGGTTTGGTGTGACAAAGAATTCGCAGCCTGCCTGATGCATTTCCCGCGCCCGGACTTTCAGTAACACCGGTCTGCCGCGTCTGCGACCGACGGCAATGCTGGTCTGCTCGTCCACGTGCAGATGCACGTGATGCCGATTCATTTTTTTGAGCCCTTCCCGGGATATGGGTTCGATAAATTTCTCGGGAGTGCCATGAAACAGGATCTCGGGGGGAACCGCTGTGGTATAACCGAGGTCGACGGAAATCGAATGTCCCTGGTTGGCCCGAATGCGGGTGCCGTCATCGTTGAAGGAAAACCGCTGTTTATCATTGGAATGCACGACGGTGTCGAGTGTCGCGCGCGACATCCCTTTCCCCTGTTGTGACATCGCTGCCAGTAATACTTCGACATCGACCCAGCCTGACTCGTCGAGTGTAATCCCCACCGTCTCCGGCTGGTGCCTGAGAATCAGACTCAGGAATTTGCTTTTCTTTTTTAATTCTTGTTCATTCATTTTATCTATTTCTTTTTACTTCTTAGGATTTTATATCCGTTGTTTATATTTTAATTCAATCAATAATTTTCACGCCTGCCTTCTGCATTTCCTGGCTGGCGCGATCTACATCACCTGGTGAGAGATTGACGCCTCGACATCCCCGCTCGATCAAGCGGGTCTGGAATCCCAGTTTTACAGCATCCAGCGCCGTCCATTTCACACAATAGTCAGAAGCCAGGCCCAGCACCGTGACAGTCTGCACCCCCTGCTCTTTCAGATATTCCCCCATGCCGGTCGACTTCTGATGGCCGTTATCATAAAAGCCGCTGTAGCTGTCGATTTTCCGGTCGGTCCCCTTGGGAAAGACCCGGTTGATCTGGTCCTGGTTCAGATCGGCATGCAATTCCGCGCCCCGGGTTCCCTGCACGCAATGGTCTGGCCAGAGAATCTGATCCAGGCCTGCCAGGTCAATCTGTTCCCCGATCTCCCGATTGGGATGCTGACTGGCAAAACTCAAATGATCGGCCGGATGCCAGTCCTGCGTCGCTACGACCAGATCGAAATCCGACATCAACTCATTGGCGACCGGAACGACCTGATCCCCTTCGGGAACGGCCAGCGAGCCGCCGGGCATAAAATCATACTGCAGGTCAACCAGAATCAGTGTGTTCATATTTTTCTCTTTCAATAAGGAGGCAGCAGACGTCGAAATCCCAGTGTGATGACTACACAGGCAAAGGCCAGATTACGCGGTATGGTCGCCAGCCACCTCATGCCGGGAGGAGAGACTGCTTCTGAAATCTGCTGCGGTTCGGCCAGACTGACCGCCAGCGATTCCATCCATTTCTGATTGCGGGGCCATTCTGCCAGATGCGACAGCCATTCTGCAGGAATCGCTCCCGCTCCCAGGTTTGCACCGGAAATCGCCCCCGTGATGGCAGCGACACTGTCGGTGTCACCCCCCAGCATTACGGCGTTTTCTACCGCCTGACGGAAGTCGCCGGGGGAATATGCCCAGCAGTACAAAGCAGCGGGAACCGTCTGATTGACAAAGCCGCTGATCCCTTTACTCCAGCCCTGCTCCTGAGCGAACGTTTCCGGATCAGTAGACCGGGAAAGATGTTCGACGGCGTTCTGGATTGCAGTTTTCAGCCCCTGATCCTGAATGTTCAAGGCGGAAGTCTGAAGGAATTCAACCGGCGCTTGTGCAGAACCGCTGCTGGTCAGGCGTGACGCCTGTGCAACCAGTAAGGCTCCTTCTTCGGCTCTTGAATCGAGATGAGTCACGCGGGTGCAAACACGAACCAGCTGCGCGACCTGGGGGTCAGTCTCTGCGTAAATTCCCAATAACGCCGATCGCATTGCGGGACCGTTGCCCGCACTGTTGACTCCGCTGCGCTGTGGAGAAACACCCAGCAGCAGTTTCAGACAGGCACGTAACGTCCCTAAGCCGACTCCTGCAGGAAGACACACAAACCAGCGTTTGAGTTCACCCACAAATATTTTTTCGAATGCGACGGGATCTCCCTGAGAGAGCGCCAGCGCGCGACCTACCATCATCGTATGTTCGGTATCATCACTGCAGAACCCACGGCCCAGAATCAGATTCGGCATCAGCGGAGGCACACCATAGAGTTTCCGGCCTCGCTTTTTTGACAAGCCTTCCCGTTTCAGACCGACCGCATCAGCGACAGCCGTCCCCAGCAGGCATCCCAGGATTTGCTCGTATTTCTCCATATCAGATCTCGAAATGAAAGCCCTGTTTCGTCAGACGTTTATATTTGCGATGATCGAATTTGTAGAGCCGGGCCGCTCGATGAGCCACGTCGGTTTCTACTTCATCCAGTTCAATCAGAATCCCCATGCTGAGGATTTTTTTACGGAAGTTGCGTTTATCGAGCGGTCGATCCAGAATGACTTCGTACAGATGCTGAATCTGACGCAGCGTAAACTTGGGCGGCAGCAATTCAAAACCGATCGGCTGATAACGGACTTTGCCGCGCAGGCGTTCGTGTGCCATCTCTAATATTTCGGGGTGATCAAAGGCGAGTGCCGGCACATCATCCACGGCGAACCAGGCGGCATTGCGGGCATCGGTGGCGGCCTGGATACGGTGATCGGAAAGATTCACCAACGCATAATAGGCAACCGTGACGACCCGTTCGCGCGGATCACGGTCCACTGTTCCGACCGTATAGAGCTGTTCCAGAAACACGTTTTCAATGCCGGTCTCTTCCTGCAGCTCCCGGCGGGCGGCTTCTTCCAGCGATTCTTCCAGTCGGACGAATCCTCCGGGCAGCGCCCAGTCCCCTTCAAAGGGGGGGAGGTCGCGCTGAATCAACAACACCTGCAGGTCGGCTTCGTCCAGGCCGAACACGACGCAGTCAACGGTCAAAGCGGCCCGGGGATATTCATAACTATATTTCATTGTCTGACCTTCAAATTCCTCTTTCTTTGTCCACGAATTCGCGCAGCTCCTGCAATTCCTGCTGATAGCTGCCTGAGAGAATCGGGAAACGACACCAGGTTTTAGGATCCAGATTCTCGTCATCCAGATGAAACGAAGGCGCGTAGCGCTCACGTTTCCATTGATTGCGCGACCAGAGTTGGAAGAAGCGGATCACCCAGGCAGACAGTTGCTCTGACGAATAGCCTGGAAACTGAGTTCGTGCCAGTCGATAAATATCAACCGGCCCCTGTTTATCCCGGATGGCGGCCCGTTCGATCCAGTCCAGTAGCTCATAGGGCATCAGATCGGTTTCATCCGTCTGATGAGAGGCCTGTGGACGCAATTCCGCCGTTGGTTCCTGTTGATTCACCAGCTTCAACATCGGAAGTGTTCCCACGCCCTCCGGCCCCGCTTCTTCCATCCACAGCAGCCACTGACGCAAAAATGCTTTATCGATTCCGGAAATCGGCGAAAGCCCGCCACAGGTATCGCCGTCCATCGTGGTATAACCGACGGCGGCTTCAGATCGGTTACTGGTCGCCAGCAGAAGTGCGTTTCGTAAATTAGCGATCATCCAGATTCCCGGTGCCCGTACGCGGGCCTGGATGTTCTGCAGGGCAACATCATCGGTTTCCCAGCTCAATTCACGTCCGACCGCTTCTGTGACGAGTCCGACATAATCCTGCACGATTGAATCTACGTCGAGCTTGAGATAATCGGCGCCAATCGCTTCGGCCAGTTTTGCGGCCGCCTGTTCTGTGGTATCCGAACTGTTACGGGTCGACTGATAGACGCAGGTCAACAGGCGTGAGACCAGGTCTCCTGCTTCAGTGGTCTGTGACAGTCCCTGAATATGAGACAGTTTTGCCTGGAAGGCTTCGAGACCCAACTCGTCTACCGCCAGCTTTACCATGAGCCAGACCAGCGTGGCGACGGCAGATGAATCGGCGCCACCACTCAGAGAGATAATGAATCCCTGGGAACGGCTTTTACGCAGATAGTCAAACAGCCCGAGTGCGACCGCGCGGGAAAACTCTTCCGCTTTGACGTCACCGGACGTTTCCCAGGATTCCGCAGTCTGAATTTTTGGCTGCGGCTGGATTTCCGGAAATGAAAATGAGACGACGATCCGATTTTCAGACTGTCCCAATTGATCCGGTTGAAAACTCATCAGCCGGGCGCGATTCATACGTGTGAGATCAATGTCGATGACAGCCGAGGTGACGACAACGTCTCTAAAGCAGAGCCGCGGCCCTTCTGCCAGGATGGAACCGTTGCTGGTGACCAATGTTGCCCCATCATAAATCACACGTCCGGCATCGTTCCCCAGCAGATTGGAATAGAGATAGCTGACGCCATAAGCGCGTGAACTTTCCAGAACCAGTCGACGGCGAATCTCCTGTTTTCCAAAAGCGAAGTGGCTGGCACTGGGATTAACGATCAGATCGACGGCTGCCTGTGACAGATCGCGTCCCGGACGTCGTGCCGCCCAGGCATCCTCACAGATCTCGAACCCGATACGAATTCCGCCACACTCAAAAATGAGATTACCGATCGGATAAGACTGACCTTCCATTTCGACCTGGCTCACATGCGGTGAATTCCAGGGTTTGAACCAGCGTGGTTCGTAGTGAATGCCGTCTCCCGCCAGATGATTCTTTGCGACAAAACCTGCGATTTTCTGATCGACAATCAGGCAGGCACAGTTATAAAGTGCCCCGCCATGAAACAGAGGCAGCCCGACTGAAACGATGAGCCCCTCTGTCAACGGCAGCAGTTGTTGCAGTGAATGAAGTGCTCGCTGTTGAACGTCGGGGGAGAAAAAGGCATCTTCACAGCCATAACCGGTGATACATAATTCGGGCAGACAGACCAGACTGGCGCCCTGTTCGCGTGCAGTGGAAATGGCTGTTTCCATATTTTTCAGATTCCCCGCCCAATCCAGCGGAGTCTGATTGAGTGCTACTGCAGCAACCTGAATCAATTGCATGGCTGCTTATCTCACTTTCTACCTTTAATCTATTATTGTCCGGCATTCCCTACGTGGGATGTGGATGCCGGGCTCTGAGAATTTCTGCTGTTTTGAATTCATGCAGTTCCTGTTCGAGTCCCACGGGATACTGATGCGGTGCCGTATGCCGGCGAACACCATTATGAAACTGTGACAGTTGCTGCTGAACCCGCTGCCGAATCTCTGTCAGTGTTTCGCTGTCTCTGACAACTTTGCCCTCGCGAACAACCGGTAAGAGCAGATCTTCTGCCTTGAGATCACGACTTAACAGACGCCGCCTTGTCGGATCGAGGGGATCGACGACGATATCACTGACGGGCTGTGGATTTAATTCATCATAGATCATATCAGCGATCGCGCCTTCTGAATTGAAGAAGCGACGTACCTGCAGAATACCGGGAGTAGACGTCTTGATTGCCTGCTCCGACAGTTTCAGTTTGCGTTCCCACTCCCCGGATTCATTCTGAATTGCTCCGAGTTTGTAAACGCCTCCCAGTGCCGGCTGATCGTAGGCGGTCACCAGTTTGGTCCCCACGCCCCAGACTGCAATCGTTGCGCCCTGGGCTTTGAGACTGGTGATGATGCCTTCATCGAGATCATTGCTGGCAACAATCGCGACTTGAGTTAAACCCGCTTCATCAAGCAGCTTCCGGGCTTCGATGCTGAGATACGCCAGGTCTCCCGAGTCCAGTCGAATCCCTACCATCTCGTGACCGGATTTTCGCAGCTTGAGCCCGACTTGTATTGCATTGCGAACACCATCCAGGGTGTCATAGGTGTCTACCAGGAAGACACAGTTATTGGGCATCGCATCCGCGTACTCTTCAAAGGCAACCAGCTCATCATCGAACGACATGACCCAGCTGTGGGCATGTGTCCCTTTAACGGGAATCGAAAACAGTTTACCAGCCAGCACGTTCGACGTGGCGGCACATCCCCCCAGATAGGCGGCGCGACTGGCGGCCAGTCCGCCATCGATGCCCTGCGCTCGTCTCAGGCCGAACTCCAGGACCGGGTCTGCACCGGCAGCCGCACAGATGCGGGCGGACTTGGTAGCGATCAGCGACTGGTAATTGACCAGATTCAGGAGCGCCGTTTCCAGCAACTGACACTGCAGAATCGGTCCTTTCACCCGCACCAGTGGTTCATGCGGAAAAACGACTGTCCCCTCGGGCACAGCATCGAGATCGCAGCGAAGTTCCAGCCGACTCAGGTGCGCTAAAAACTCTTTCGAAAAGAGTGGCGCGCCATCATTGCCCTGCAGACCGGCAAGGAAATCGACATCACAGTCGGTGAATCGAAACTGTTTGAAGTAATCGACTACATACTCCAGCCCGGCCGCAATCGTAAATCCTCCCTGGAAGGGATTTTTCCGAAAGAACAGATGAAACACTGCTTCCTGTTCAGAACGACCTGATTTCCAGTAGCCCTGAGCCATCGTGAGCTGATACAGATCCGTCAGCAGGGCCAGAGGGGTCTGATAAATTTGCGATATTTTCGACATCACTCTTCTCCTTGTTAGTGTATTATCGACACTATCAGAAAATAAGTCAAGCAGCGATTGCCGATTTAATTAAGTTTATCGCACGAGAGCGGACTTCTCACACGAATGTATTCGAGAACACGAACCGTGACCTCTGACCCTGCAGACGCCGATCGACAGAATGAAGCGGGAGTAGAGAAGTTCCGTTTCTATCAGATTCTGCCTTTGTCCAGGAGGTACCTGTCAAGATTTCGTCCCCCTGGAGCGTGCTCTCTTCAAACAGACGGAGACAGGTAATCAGACTTTGAACGATTCCTCTTTGATCTCTACTGCGACTGCTTTCCCTAAAAAAAATATCGGCTACCCGGGAGTAGCCGATATTCTGATTTCTGAACGAGTTTTCGGAGCCAGCTGTATTGTTAATACGCGTTACCGCAGGCTAAAGAATCCTCTATTTCTTTGTCTGGCGTGATGCAGCGAAGGGTTACCTTCAGACACGCTGTTCCCAGGATTGAACCACTTCTGAGAAGATATCATCCAGTGATTTTGTGATTCCCCATTCCGGGTAATCACTTTTCATATGATCCAGATTGGAATAGTAGCAGATATGATCTCCGGAACGGTTTTCGTCCGAATACTTCCAGCGCATTTCTTTTCCGGTCAACTGGCTGACCCGATCAAATGCGTCCAGGATGGACAGGCTGTTCTGCTTTCCACCACCAATATTGTATACGGCTGCCGATCTCGGCTTTTCGATAAACTGTTCAATAAAGCGGATCACATCGAGTGAATGGATGTTATCCCGTACCTGCTTACCCTTGTATCCAAACACGGTATATTCACGTTCCTGCAGATTGCAGTTTACGAGAAAGCTGAGGAAGCCATGCAGTTCTACCCCGGAGTGATTCGGGCCGGTCAGACAGCCACCCCGCAGACAGCAGGTTGGCATATCAAAGTAACGACCGTATTCCTGAACCATCACGTCTGCTGCCACTTTGGATGCCCCGAAAATGGAATGCTTCGATGCATCGATTCGCATTGATTCATCAATTCCATTTGCGTAGGCAGGATCATCATACTCCCAGCGCGTTTCTAATTCTTTCAGTTTGATTTCATTAGGTGCGTCGCCATAAACTTTGTTTGTGCTCATGGTAACGAAGGGGCTTTCCAGACTGTGAAGGCGGTTCGCCTCCAGCAGGTTGATTGTCCCGACCGCATTGACGGAAAAGTCCGTTAGAGGAAAATCCCGCGCTTTATCGTGAGAAGGCTGGGCTGCACAATGTACGGTGGCATCGAACTTTTCTGTCTGATACAGCTCCATGATGCTGTCAACATTTCGAATGTCCAGATTCAAGTGACGGAAGTTTTTTGTGCTGTCCAGCAGACGTTTTAATGACCAGCTGGTATCACCCGCCTGCCCAAAAAATTCAGCACGCATGTTGTTATCAACGCCAACAACTTCCCATCCTCGCTGGTCGAAATAAGTAACGGCCTCTGATCCAATCAGGCCACTGGAACCAGTTACTAACATTTTTTTGGTCAATGTTCTACTTTCTTTTATTCTTACAAGACTGATCTGTTCCCCGCACTGTGCAGGAAAAAAAGAAATCGAGTTTCCGTTAATTTAAAACTGTTAAAACAGCTCCCAGCGACCAGAGTTCTTCCTTCTGACTGATTTGAAGATAACCGGTTGAATCCTGTTAAGCCGCTTTTTTGATATTTTCATCCTGTTCAATTTTAGCAAGGCGAGAACCGACTTCCTGAATTTCTCCTTCCAGAGTCACCAGTCGATAATTGAGGACTTCTTCACTCTTGGAAGATTTCCTTTTTGAAGACAGTTTTTCAGCAATGACATCGTCGTGAATCAAAATGCGTTCGGCAAACACTTTGATAAACGTACTCATATAGCGTCTGCCCATGGCGCTGAGTCGTAAATTCGATTCGCCCCAGGTTCGGCCCGACCATTTAATGGGAATCTGTGTAATCGTATAATTTCGTATGAGTGCAGACAGAGACATTTCGACGGTAATATTAAAGTGACTTGCACAGTACGGTCCGCAGGCTTCAATCACTTCGCGACGATAGCCTTTGAAAGCATTGGTCAGGTCATTGAATTTACACCAGAAGAGCCACTTCAGAGAATAGTTTACAATTCGATTGACAACATATTTGACGCGTGGATAATCTTCAACTTTACTGCCTTCAATAAATCGGGACCCGAAGACGCAGTCGTACCCCTCTTCCAGCTTTCTGTAGTAGGCCACGACATCATCGGGATGATCGGACAGGTCCGCCATGTAGACAACAATGTAATCCCCGCGGGCTGCACTCAGTCCGGTTCGAATCGCACGTCCGAAGCCATTTGGGGGCGAACAGTTGATATAACGCACCCGCGCATCATCTGCGGACAGTTCCTGCAGTACCGCTTCAGTTCGGTCCTTACTGTTATCATTGGCGACAACAATTTCGAATGGAATCTCATTCCTGTCCAACTCACTGGCTAATGCGTGAATTGTCGCGCCAATGTTTTTTTCTTCGTTATAAGCGGGAATTACAACCGACAGCAACATAATGAAACCTCTTGTAAAAACGGACTGTTCACTTATGCGTAAAGATTACTGGTGATACGAGAGACAGCAGCAAATTTAATCTGAGTGCCACTGACTAACCCAATATTTTTTGCAGGCCTGGAGGACTTTGATCTATCCAGTTATAGATTGATTCAACCGTATCCTTCATTTTGCGTTGAGGCTTCCAGCCAAAATCCTGATTGACGCGCGAGTTATCAGTTAAATAAATACGGAGATCGACAGAAGATGTTTCTTCCTCTTTTGAGAGGGGAACCGACCGTCCCGTAATTTCCTGGCATAGTTTTGTCAATTCGAGTAGTGAAGTCGAAGCTTCGCGACCACCGCCAACGTTGTAAGGTTTTGCATTCCACAACTCTTTGTGCTGGAGTTGCTTTAACAGCAGATCGGTGAAATCGTCAATGTGCAGGACATCCCGAACCTGCTTCCCTGTACCACCGAAGCCTTTGTAACAAAGGGGCTTTTCAAAATAATGTCGTGCCACCCATAACGAAACGACTCCCTGATCGACCTTGCCCATTTGCCACGGCCCGGCAAGTACGCCACAGCGATTGACCATGACCGGCATGTTGTGCAGGTAATAATATTCCTGGAGTAAATACTCGCTGGCCAGTTTGGTAGCCCCGTATAAGGACCTGGCACCCGGCAGAGGAAAATCTTCTGTCACTCCCTGAGAACTGACGCCTGGAACCGCCTGATCGTCTAACCATTCGTAACGGGTTTCCCCTTCTTCCCAGGCCAGACGTTCCAGTGTCTCAATCGGATAGATTCGACTGGTGCTCAGTAACATGAGCGCCGCGTTATTCTTTCTGGCTGCTTCCAGGCAATGGGCAGTCGAAACCAGATTATTTTCGATGAGTGGCCAACCGCTGCCGGTTGTTCCCTGATGCACTGAAGGTTCCGCAGAACAGTCAATCAGCAGATCAAAGGCAGGTAAAGATTCCCAGTCACTGGGCAGTCTCACATCCCCGTGGACAAATTCCACTCCTAAATCTTTGAAACGTTCCAGGTTCAGTTCACTGCCACGACGACGCAAATTATCAAATGCGATAATACGTGAATCCGTCTGTTCATGCAGGGCATGAATGATGCTGGACCCAACAAAGCCGGCACCACCAGTCACAACGATAGTTTTGTGTTCGATCATAATTTGATAATAATTGTGTAATTAAGCAGCCCTGATCCGTTTGAATTTCAGAGACATACTTCGTCTCTCATTACGGTTTTAAGCTGGCAGGAAAACTGATTCGGATCTCTGAAACCTGCGTCACAGATCTCATTTATTTCATTTGCGTCAGAATATTACTGATATTGATAAAATGATAAAAGACCAATTCCATCATCATTTGTGAACCAGTTCTTCACGCGCTGATCTATGTGACGAATCTGTTTAAACTCTTGATATAAAAGGCTTAAGTCCTTTTCAGTATCAGCCTAGTTTAGAACCATGCACAGCCTGAACCAGACTGTGTCCCGTTTTACTGTAGCGTCTCCGGGTCAATCTGGTCCGAGTATCAGAGACTGAGAGACGTTAAGATTATCTGTAATGCAGACAAGAGCCTGTTGCAGAGAGCCCGCCCGGATCTGGAACCAGTTCCTTACATTAAGGAGACTAATCGACAAACAACTGCTGTCTCTGTTCGATCGGATATCGCGGTTCTTGGAGTTCGCTGTCGTTTCCCCGTCTTGCAATCAAATGAGACGACGTCTGTCTGTTCCTCAGTGCCCCGCCACCCTGAACGAAAAGAATCGCTTTTTTTATACTTGTGTCCTATTGGTATACCCATCATCGCTATCAAGTCTTAATATGCCAGCACACAGCATTTAGGGAGTCGTAATCGAGCAGGCCCTGATCGCGCCACGCTGGAGAAGGTGGTTTTTGATGATGCATTTACCTCATCCTCGGAAGGGCCAGTCTTAACCCAAACGGGACCACAATTGATCTCCCTGATGAGTGAAGTAATGAAACAGGTCACCGTCATTTTTTCGAGTGACCGTGTACGGTCCAGAAGTAACTTTCAGAGGAATTGCGAGCACGTTTTTCTTTGAAAGGCAAATAACAACCCGCCTGGTCAGAACCAAATTCAGATTCCCCCCATAACCCCGAGCCTCGAACATGTTGAACAGCGCGTTACTTTTTGCTGAAATTTCACTATTGAGCGGCTGCTTTCTGCTCTACATTCATGCCATCGGAACAATCTTTAAAGACAGATTCTCGAACACACCAGCTTCGGTCCCCCCGATATTCCTGGGGTTGATCAGCTTATTTTCCTTAGTTTATCTGCTGACCATGGTGACACTCTACCAGAATGGACTTGCTCACTATCTACACTATTTTTTTCTGTCGAGCATTTGTCTGACAGTTGTACTTGCCTGCTTTTCGAAGAGTCCGATTTTCAACAGGAACATTGTTGAAAATTGCGTCATTTTCAGCGTTGCCATGTTTATCATTCTGCTCTACCAGTTTTACCCTTATGAGTATTTGACGAATGATATCCCCACAGATAATTTTCTTCATGATCTCGCATACGATAACGTGATTTCGTTATGGTTCGCGGAATCGCTGCTTCGTGGCGAGCTTTTAGAATTTGGGGACTGGCTGGGAAGTGACCGACCACCATTGTTCTCAGGCACCATACTTTTCCTGAATGCGACACAGCTGCCCGTGGACCAAGTCTACCTGTTGATTGGGATAGCCGTACAGGCAATCCTCATTCCCGTTGTGTCTGAATTTGTCGCCGGCTTAAGCAAGCGAAAACTGGCAATACCGGAGAAACTTTTTCTTACCTTCATCGTGATTTCGACGCCTGTCTTTATCCATAACGTGGCCTTTCTCTGGCCCAAACTGTTCGCAGCCATCTTCATGATCATCGCGGTAGATCTACTTTTTTTTCAACCCGAAAAGTCCATCAGGCTTACTATTCTGACTTCCATCTCTATGCTGCTTTCGTTCCTGGCGCATGGCGGATCCGGCTTCGCAATTCTCGCCGTTGCTTTGATCTACATCGTCCGGATCAGAAAAAAAGAAGAGCTCTATCGGGGATTCCTGATAGCCGCTGTTTTTTTTGCTGGATATTCACCTTGGATTTTCTACCAGAAGGTCGTGCAACCTCCGGGTGACCGACTGCTCAAATGGCATATCCTTGCGCAAATCGATATCGTTCCCGAAGGGGTTGGTCCTCTCTTCGTCAAAAAAATCAAAGAGATGCATTATTTTGACATTCCAGTCAGGACCTATCAGTCATTTCAAAATCAGATCCTGGAAGGCTTCCCACAGATAGTGAGCACCCCCAGCATCGATCGGTTTGCCGAGCTTTCATTTTATAAAATACCGTTCTCTGTCGGCGTACCGTTATTTATAACGGCCCTTTGCCTGTTATTCTATCGGGATAAAAGTTTTAAGACCGTGATGCTGATCGCATTTGTGAATGCCATCGTCTGGTTTGCCCTGCCATTCAAACCCGTCTGGTCAATCCACGAAGGCACCTACTTTCTTCCCATCATGATTATCACGGCAGGTATCTATGGAGTTCTCAATCTGCGTTCCGGAAAATTGCCTGTGATACTCACTTTGGTTGGATTTGGAATCGCAAACCTGGTCATCATGGACTGGCACAGGATGTACTTGTTTGAAAATACACATCTGGTTCCGCACGATGTCTACAAAATGGTTGATATCACGAACTATAATGGCGGGAAAGATTTTGATAATACCAGCATTGAAAATCTTTCCGTTTTCGGAAGCCGTCTGACAACGGATGCGGACACTGCTGATTTTAAGCTCAGTGCTGTCAATGGTGATGCGATCTACTACATCACGGGACCGGACGCAAACGGTCAGACATTAGAAGTCTACGGAGACGGCAAACGAGTCCTTGAACTGACCGACACAAAGATTCATCGATGGAAAAGACTGGATGTTGGAAGATTCGAGAAGTTGCAGATCAGATTGGTGGACAATGGGAAAAGCTGGGGACAATGGAGTGCGATTGCCGTTCGAAAATAAATGAGCGATTGGAAACAGTTGTCGAACGAGTGTCAGATTTCCTTTTACGGTTTGATACGCCCCGGGACCAGGAAGTTCGTCGACTCAAAAGAAAGCGAGATCATGCCCGGGTAAGTCATCAGGCGAATGATATCATTGAATACCCTGATGACTCATCTCGCCCATTCATCTTGTCATTCTCTACGAAGTTCGTTATCAATTCAGAATGTTTTTTTAAAAAAGCCGTCTCGATAAGTCTTCGCAAGGAGCAGGACAGGATTATCATCCCCTGTTCTTTATTTGATTTACAGCAGACACTGCAGATATCTACTTAAGCAGCCAGAGTCATACTCATTTTATCAGACCAGGAGCATTTTAGTGGCATTGAAGATCAAGCCCACCCTGCTTACAAAAATCACCATGGGTACCTTTTTACTCTTTCTCATATTGAATGGTGCTTATTACCTCCTGTTAGGTCTTAACATTCAATTTTTAAAAGCAGAATCAGGAATCTATCTGGCAAATGCAGGCAAAGCTCCTGCAGAAGGCATTGCCTTTATCATCCCGATCATGAAGAACGGCTATAATGGTCATTTTGCCCCGCTGACGTTTCTGGCGGAGTTCTGGCAGTCCCAGTTATTCGGTACTCATGAAACGTACTGGTTCTGGCGTCAGATGATTGTTGTTTCTCTATTTATGACCTGTATCTCTTTTTTTTCCATCAGCCTGGCAATGCTGGAAAGCGATCTCGAAAAGCCAACTATCCCAACCAGCCTGGCAGGCATTTCCATTGCGGTGATATTTGGATTCCAGCCTATCGTAACCACTTTAGTCTCCTGGCCGTTCATGGCGATTCAACTTTTTTGTTTATCGTTGGCAATCCTGTCGTTTCTCTACCTCATTAAGTTTTCAAATTCCAACTCGCGTACACACTTGTGGCTGGCGCTCGTGCTCGCTTATTCAACGATGCATGTTTTTGGAACCGGACTGGCAATCAGCGTCTCTGTTTTATTTACAGCGACGATTTTAATCGCTCTCCGGTGGTATGTTGCAGGCGAAGAGAAATCCGTACTGAGGCAATCGTTAACCCCCGTATTCGTGCTGCTCGCATTCACCATCATACATACTGTGTTAATGGTGAGATCAGTTGGGGGAACGCCTCCCAGTGAGAGTGTCAGCATTGGTGTCAGTATTGCCCGCTACGGCGCCATCTTTATTGAATTACTTCATACGTCACTCAGATCCATTTGGGCGCAAGGTGGAATTCTAAATCCTGAGATGCGGGGAATGGGGGCGGATTCCTGTTACGGATGGGGACTGATATTTATTCTCTCAGTTACCATGTTTTCGCTGATGCATTCCTATCTGAAAACTCCTTCGGAAAAAGCTTTATCGCGCATCACGATCACGATGTTACCAACTCTGACATTGATCATTATCGTAGGAATGATTACCTACCGAATTCGAACAGAGCCTTCCAACAATGTACTCATTGGTTATATCAATACAGACCGCTATCTCATTTTCAGTTCATTTTGCGGTCTGGTCTTCATAGCCGGTTTGTATCTCATTTCGAAAGTGAAACTTTCTGCCAGCTCCGCGGCCGCATTTCTGACGGCTGCGATTGTATGCGTTTGTGGCAACGCGGTTTTCATGCATAAAGTGCCGTATATTATCTGGCCGGAAAAATTAATCTCACATACCGACTACTGGAACGGCATCCTCAATTCGGTGAAAGACGACACAGATTATCAAAGCGCCAACTGGAATCAATCGATGAAAACCGTTACTGATTTTGATATTACCCCTTTGACTTTTCAGCAATTAATTGAAAACGACTTAGAGGACAGAGGTCAAAAGCGCCCCTGATCTAAACGGAGTATTTTGATCGCGATTTTTTATAACGCTGCTCTGGATACTGTTTCTATAGATGAAAGCAGCAGCAGCACTCAAACCTTCTGCGAGTTAAGAACGGGAACAGCTGACTGGACATACAGTGAGACTTCGATGACTCTTTGAGCGGATCGTGACACATGAGTGTCGGTTTCATACAAAGCTCATTTCAATGAACATCAGACAGCTGAATCTCCCCATTTTTAAGAACTGGAGTTCTTTGTGTTTTCAAATCTTAAGAACTGTAGCCCGGCGAAAGTAACAGCTTTTTCCCTGTTATTCTTCCTGCTGCTCAACGGTGTTTACTATCAAATAATTGACTTGAACATCGAATATCTGAAAGCAGAATCAGGTGTGTTCTTAATGCATGCCGCTAAGTCCCCTGAAGAAAGCAAGGCATTTTTTGACGAATACGTCTACTCAGCCTACCATGCTCACTTCACGCCAGTAGTTTTTTTGGCGGAATATTATCAGTCTAAGTTATTTGCCACATGCGAAACATGCTGGTATTGGCGACAAATTTTTTTGGCCTCGCTTTTTATGTCCTGTATCGTCTACTTTTCAATCAGACTGTCGATGACGGGTAAAGAACTGACACACCCGAACTGGCAAAGAAATCTGACCGGTTTAGCAATAGCCATCGTGTTTGGTTTCCAGCCGATTATTTCGACTTTAATTGGATGGCCCTTCATGGGAATTCAATTTCTCTGCTTATCAGTATCACTCTTTTCATTCCTGTATCTGTTTGAGTTTACCCAGAGCGGGCGACGCCTTCACTTATACCTGGCACTGGGACTCGCGTACCTGACGATGCATATCTTTGGAACGGGTCTTGCTATCAGCCTGTCTGTTCTCTTCACGGCAACTCTGCTGATTACTTTAAAGTGGTCTCAAACCAGTGATGATAAATTGACGCTCGTGAAATCTTTAATCCCCGTTTTTGTAGTAAGCGCTCTGACACTGGGGCACACTTACCTGATGCTGAAGGGAGAACTGCATACAGACGCCGAAAACGTCAGCTTCTTTACCAGCATTACACGTTACGGGGCGATCCTGATTGAATTCCTGCATACCTCTCTCAGATACATCTGGGCACAGGGAGGATGCCATCAGCCGGAAATGCGAGGTATGGAAACGGATTCCATCTATGGCTGGGGACTGGTCATCATCGTCTTGATCACCATTTTTTCGAGCATCAATACTTATCTGAAAAAACCTTCAGACGAATTATTAATGCGGATCTCTTTCCTTACTCTGCCAACAATCACGTTGTTAATCATTGTGGCGATGATCACTTATCGAATTCAGTCAGAACCATCTCATAACGTCATCATCGGTTATATTAACACCGACCGATATCTGATTTTCAGTTCGTTTTGCGGCTTAGTCTACTGCCTGGGTCTGTTTTTGAGATCGAACATCAAGATCACAACGAGTGTTGCAGCAGCCTTCTGCATTGCCGCTGTTTTCAGTATCGCAGGGAATGCGGTTTTTATGCATAAAGTACCTCACATCGTCTGGCCGGAGAAATCCATCTCACATGAAGAATACTGGAATGAAATACTGCATTCCGTTCAAGCAAACCCGGATCATCAAAGCGCCAGCTGGAATCAATCGATGAGCGTGGTTACCGTTTTTGATTTAACACCCCTGGATTTCCAGGCATTGATCGAAAAGCAACTCAAGCCACAGAACTCCGCTGAATCGGATTAAAATCGATTCTGCGATACCCCGGAATTGAAACCTCGCTCGGGACGAGATTCTATTTTACTTTAGCATCTCCAGGTCTATCAGGACCGGGTATCCCCTATTGAGAGACGCTATGGTCAGAAATGATGCGTTCCAGCGTAGCAGGGAGTGCGGGAGGATCATTTATGTCCAGGCACACTTGAGCCACCTTAAGAACTGGCGTATCGAGAAGTAGCAGGCGAGCAAACCGAAGCGAAGCCAGACTCCAAACGCGACCAGCCACATCAAGACTCCCGGATACTGATGGCGAAAATACTTTCTGTAAAAACGCAGCATGCCCTTGTGTTTGTACCATTCCACAAACACGCGCCGTGAACGGCTGCAAGCTCCCTGGAAATGAGATATTTTGGCATCAGGAACAAACATCACGTTCCATCCCTGCTGACGAAAACTCATGCACCAGTCTAAATCTTCGCAGTGCAGAAAGTAATTCTCATCCAGTCCGCCCACTTGTTCATAGACTTTTCGAGGGACCAGCATACAGGCCCCGGAAATGGCTTCCACTTCGATCGGTTGATCGGGTAAAGGCTGTTGATGCAGGTTGAAGTCAGAAAAAAGTCCGGGGTAACGTTTCGAGAGAAAAGACAATCGGAAGACTCGGACAAGAGTGCGCCAGGGAGTGGGAACCGTGCGTCGCCCGCCGACCTGCTCTGAACCATCACTGTTCAATATCTGCCCCCCCACCATTCCGGCTTTGGGGTTATCGTTTAAACAATCAATCATGATTGTGATCGCGTTTTCGTGCAATTTGCAGTCAGGATTCAGATACAGCAGATACTCCCCCCCAGCGCGACGCGCCCCCTGATTACAGGCTACTGCAAAACCAAGGTTCTCCTGATTTAGAACGAATTGTATGCGGGGTTCATCGGGAAATCGGGAGTTCAGTTCTGCCAGACTGTTGTCGGACGAAGCGTTATCAACGATCACGACCTCTGTATGTGAGTTGGTCTCAAAAATCGAACCAACGCACAGGGCCAATTTGTCACCCGAGTTATAGTTGACGATTATGACTGAGACCAAAACATCCTCGCTGTTTACTTCTCCCATCATTTGGTACCACAAGTTCTAAAAAAGTTATCAATGGTTTCTGGTTTTATGGGATTAACAGGACAGACCATTGCCCCCAGGATTTTCCCTGGTCTGACAGGACTGCCTTGACTTTTTCCTGAGCATTCAGATCAAATCTGATATTAGACCAGCGATGCGTACTTTCAGGGATTTCAAACTGTGTTAATAACTTCCCATCGGAATCGAATACTTCAATTTTCTGTGCCGTAGAATCTGGTCCGGTCATGTACGTGATATTGATCGGTTCGTGATCAGGTTCAAATTCAATCTCAACCTTTCCTTCGAACTCATCACCCTGACTTCCGGATGTTAAAACCTGGTTTGGATCATCCTCCTTCACATGCGGAGGCAGCTTTCCTTCCGTCCATTCCGAATTCAGAATTTTAAACTTTGAAGGTGGTTTGCCATCCCAGTCTGAGATGCCTGCGATGAGTGTATTCTCTGCCAATTCGATCGGTTTTCCCGGCACAGGTAGTATTCCGGAATCGGTGAGCGCAAATGCGAAAATGGGGCCCCTGATACTGGCTTTGTCAACGTACGCGCGCCAGCCCGTATTGGTGGGGTGGCCTTCTATCGCCGCTGTGACATCGGGCCTTGGTTCGCCACTGATTCCCAACCCCACAACCTGATGACTGCTGTCTGTCAGGACAATATATTCAGGAACCGATTTTGTTTGAGGGTCCCAGACCCAGCCTTTGACTCGATACGCAATAGTAGAACCTGATTGAAAAGGCCTCACACTTTCCATGTTGCCCATGCAGGGTTTTTCTGAAATGGAATCAGCCGAAAGCGCCTCGTGGTCATACTTGTACCAGTCAGTACCAAAAATGGACAGACGTTGATCCAGTGATTGATCGACGGTATCGACCAGGACATCCTTAAAGGGGTATACTTGCCGGGCATAGCTTTCATCGTAATGATTGCGGGCCAGGCCGAAGACCGCCAGTTTTCTCGTGAAGGCAGTCCCGGAGAAATCTTCAAACGCTTTCAGCTGTGGCGGCAGTAATAACAGGGGAATGCAGATCAAAGCCCCTTTCATCGCCTGAAAGAAGTATTTGTGAACAGTGGTCTGGTTTACGAAACCAATAATGATTAAGGTGATCCACCCCATTAATGCGGGTGTGGTATAGCGGCTTTCCATTGCAGCCTGGGGTCCGAAATTGATTCTGCCCGTGGCTGTCGCGAGAGCGGTTCCGAAAATGAACAGGAGGAAAGTAAATAATGTCAGATTCACACTGTCGAGGTTGCGTTTCTTAATAATGAAATACAAGTAGCTGCCGGCTCCCGCCATCAGCAAAACACCAGCGGCTGTCACGAAATGGATATTATTTAACGCTGACTTAAAGGGTGAACCCAAAAACGTAAACATGAACTGTATTACCAGAAACGGGTGCTGTAACAGACTGTCTACCGAAGAGGCATGCCCGGAGGGTTTTTCATAATTGTTAAAATAGACTGCAAATATTCCCAGGGCAACAACCATGATCGCCAGTATTGAACGCTTTGAAATGCGGAGAAATAAAGCCTGAACGAACAGAAGCGGGAAGACTAAAAGTCCGTTTGCCATCGAAAATGCCGCACAGCAGGCAGAGAGCAGAGAACAAGCCAGGTAAAATATTTTCTTCTCAGTGGAATACTGCCCCAGGTTCCAGAATGCCAACAGTGAGAACATGTAAACGAATAAAAACTGACTCTGAAAAGCCCAGGTTAAATTGTTATTCTGAACCCATGAGAAAAGCAGACAAATCACAAAAAAGTGAATCGCGTATTTATATGGGTCCGATTTCATTCTTTTGGAAACGATTGAAGAAAAGACACACGCGGTTCCCAGTTGAATCAGTAAGTTGACACAAAGCAGAAACGCCCCGGTCCCTCTGAAAAACCTGATATCAATCCAGAACAGAATGCGGGACATAAAGATTCTGTGTTCATTATGCTGCTGTAACCAGGCGGAATGATCGTGATCCAGGATCTGTAAATAGAATCGTAAATATCCGTCCCACATATCCCAGAAAGGGACCGGAGAGAAATGCGTATAGACGCCCCAGAGCGTAGTCAGAAACACCAGCAAACTGACTGCCGCAAGATAGAAATTCAGATATGCTGATTTTTGACTTGAAAGCATTGAGACCGTCTTCATACAAAACAGAATATTTTAAAAGTGTCAGACAGACGTCCGCCTGTCAATGAACTGTTACTGGTACTTCCCCATTCTTCCAGTCATTGAATGCCAGATTCCGATCGTCATCATTTTCCAGTTGGCAAATCTGCTACCAATAAACAATGAACAGCCGATATAGATGAGAAACAATCTCCGCCGATCCATGTTGCGCCAGGAACGAGAGATCCAGGGGCGGCGTAACACCCAGATCCCATTTCGAATCAGATAGTAATATCGCAGTGAACCACGTACCGGATGAGATCGCCCGAACAATGTTGTCAACTGATCGCCCAGACTGTGTTGCATCTGAGCCGCCCCGACACCATACAGCGAGTAACCTTTGTTAATCGCTCTTAAACACCATTCTGTGTCTACATAATCGATAAACAGTTCTTCTTCCATCTCACCGATGTCCTGCAATGCCGCCATGGAAATTAAGCAGCCTGAGGAAATGAGATGATCCACCTGGACGACTTCATCGTCTGCACATTCTATCCTTGACAGTTTTCTGCCATCCAGTCTTACAAAAGGTGATTTGAGTTCGCCTTTGATGTCACTGTATTTCGGTCCGACGGCGGCAATTTTATCACCCGACTGAGCATGTCTCTGTAATTCAGAATGCAGGGTCTGAATCATCCCCGGGCCGGGCAGACTGTCCTGATCAAACAACACGACATAGCCGGCATTCTGTTTTTGCGCCTGCCTGATTCCGCAATTAATTGCAGCAGCGATACCAGAGTTTTCTTTCTGATCGATTAATATACCATTCCCAGGAATACGCTCAGATATCATGGCCAGTGTGTTCTGGTCATTGCTGTTATCTACAGTAATCACGGTATCTGTCTGATGGCTCAATTCTGCTAACAGATTTTTCAATCCCCCCGGATCGGGAAAGTAGGTCACTACGATAGAAACCACAGAATCAGATGAGTCGAATTTCGATGCCATAAGTAATCGATCGATAATTTATACAGGCGAATGACTGAGCACTTCATTTCCAGCCGGCTCAATTCACTTCCCGTTGATTTTTACATTTGCTGAATCAGTTCGTGAACAAATTCGAACTCGGGACCGGTTCCCTGATTAAATAATGATTCACATCGCTCATCGCAGGCATCTTTTAACTCAAGACCTGTCTTGAGTTCAGTCGATCGGCTTTCACAAAGTTCGATCAGTTGATCAGCCAGCACATTCGGATCCAGTGAATCAGCGGATTTGATCAGTGGGCTGAGCTGTGACAGGTCTTTATTGGCATATTTATTTGTAACCACCTTCACACCATACATGGCCATCTCAAGAGGCGGATAACTCGGGTGGGGAGAAAGCATCAGGGAAACACCAATGGAAGTTTCCGATAAAATAGTGGCATACTCTTCTAAAGAAACTTTTCCCACCGACTTGAGTACTGTTGTCGCATTCACAGGAATGTCATCGTGGCATTCCCCTGCGGAAATCACTTCCCACTCGGCTGCGTTGCTGTATTTTTGACTCCAGACAGCAATCGTCTGCACGATCAGGGGAAACAGATTTCGTTCCACACTGGGTCTTCCATACACCAGAATTTGTTTCTTTTTGGCCGTATCCCCTTTTTTCCCTCTCCAGTCATTGAGAACCGGGTTAAACTTGGGCTCAAAGTAGTAGGCCTGCTCAAATTGATAATTCTGCTGTTTAAAAAAGTCGAACAGTAACCCTGTATTGAAAACCGGAATTGTCAGTTCAGGATGGCGATAAGTGGAATCGGCGAGAGCAAATCTTGTCGACCAGGGATAAAATCCTGGTTCGAAGTCCTGAACAAGATAAGTCATTTTTCGTTTTGGTGTGGAATAGGCTTCCTGTTGCCACTCCATCGCTCTGAACGCATTGAAAGCAGTCCACCAGGCAGTAGCCACAAAGTAATCCTCTTCGCGAATCGGAAGCGTTTTTCCATAACGATTTCCAGAGACGACAATCGAGTTTCCTTCTGAATCTTCCGTACCGATTTCTTGCACGATCCAGTCCGAAAAGAATTCCTTTTCGGGCAATATAACTGAGGCTTCGTCTGTAACGATGATTCTGACAGAAGGAAACGCTTTAATCATTTCTCGAAACAGGCGCAGGGCCGTCGCGATCCCTCCGAAAATATGCTTTTCAGAGAGCGCGGGTACCAGTAAGTTGATTCGTTTTCCCTGTAACTTACTCGATTGAAATTCAAACGGCGTTATTTCGGGAATCTGGATATCCTGATTCAAACTTACCCGGGTAGATGTTTCCTGATGAACCTGCTTGGCAAGATCATAGAGATATCTATTCTTCAGGCCTGTTTTAAGAAACCACTTAAGCATTCGTGAGCATCCTGGGCATGGTTGACATCAAGTCGAGATTCTCATTGAAGTAGGGATCCCCCTTCTCATTACGATAAGGAGCATATCTGATTTCTGACATGAGAAAATCCTGTTTAGGAATGAACGAGGATCGGCTTTTCGATTCCAGGTGGTGCAATGCTGCATCAGCACAGTAAACATTCTGCAGACCCTGTTGATGAGCGCGAATGCAGATATCAACATCACTGCCACAGATAATGAACTGTTCATCAAAACCGCCCAGTTGTTCGAACTTCGCTCGTTCGATCACCTGGCAGGCACCTGTAATCGCCAGTACATTGCGATTGAGCATGGGAGACACAAACGGGCCTGAACGATGAACGGGCAGCTGATTCTTGAATACATGGTCGGCCCAGCCTCCCATGCCGACAACAACGCCTGCATGTTGGATTGTATTATCCTCATAAAGTAATTGAGGACCAACTAAACCAACTTCAGGTAAACTGGCCATGGAAGCCAGTTTTTCGATCCAGTCTGGTGTAATTACCAATGTGTCATTATTTAAAAACACAAAGACATCACCGGTCGCTGCTTTCGCGCCAATGTTATTGATCATAGACCAGTTGAACTCAACATCAGCCTCTACGACTTTGATCCTGCTGTCCTGCACAACTGTTGAAAAATACTCTTTTGACGCAGTCTCTTCTGACCGATTGTCAACAATAATGATTTCCCAGTTGATATGCGAAGATCGATTCCTGATCGACTCGATACAGTCATCCAGCAAATCAATTTTGTCTTTGGTCGGTATAATAATCGAAACCCGATGTTCGCTATCAAACCGAAATTGTGGTGAATAGGTAAACAGGCCCTCACCATCGTTGACTTTAATAAATCTTGAACCGTATTTCTGGTTGAGGAAATCAGCAACCGCCGCTTTTCCTGCGTCATGTGCGTACGGCTTACATTCGGAATTGCTGGAAGTTGAATTTTCGTGCTCTCTCCAGTGATAGAGTACTTTGGGTATGTGATACACATTTTCAGCTGCATCACCGGCCCTTAATACAAGATCATAGTCCTGAGCCCCGTCAAAGCCTCTTCGAATACCACCAACTCGCTCATATAACGATTTCGACAAGCAGAGGAAATGACCAATATAATTTTGTGAACACAGAAGCGAAGGAGACCAGTCAGGCTTGAAGAACGGGCTCTGATGTTTTCCATGTTCATTGATGTGATCTTCGTCTGAGTAAAAGAACTCTGACTCAGGAGAACGGTTTATCGCATCCACAATGAATAACAGGGCATTTTTATTGAGCTCATCATCATGGTCGAGGAACGAAATATAGTCCCCTTCCATCAGTTCCGCGGCACTGATCATCGCCTCTGAGATATGGCCATTTTCAGTTCGGAATACGGATTTGATTCGCGAATCCTGTTTTGAGTACTCATTAATCACATCACGCACGCGACTTTTTGTAGAGGCGTCATCGGCAATACACAGTTCCCAGTTGGAATATGTCTGGGCCAGGACAGACTCGATACAGGCACGAAGAATTTTTTCCTTCGTATTATAGGTCGGTAAAATAATTGAGATCAAAGGCGACTTCAATTCCGGGAGCCGCGTCAGGATTTCCTCGGCTTCTTTTATACCGGTCACTCTGCTCCAGACATCATAATTAGAAGTCATGTCCTGATATCGGCGTGGGTCGATCAGCTTCTTCAGTGAACGCGCTGCACGACCAAAACCTCTGAGCGGTCTTGTGATCAGCCACGAATGGCTGTTCAAAATATTCTGAACCAGTTGATTCAAGTCAGTATTCGTCTGTTTTAAATTTGCAATCTCTTCTTCGAACGTCGAATTCTGTTTTTTGAGCTGTTCAATTTCTTTTAGCTTCGAGCTATATGACAGCTCCAGATTGAACGAATGACTTGACCACTTGTTATCGGATTCATCTGGAACAAACTTCTCGAAATCTCGAGGCATATTGCTCAGTGAAAGTACTTCATCCGATTGTCCCGTGATAATTCTCTCACCAAGGAGATTCTGCTCGGGCGAGGCTTTGTGAATCACACACATCGAATTCATGAACTCGATGGAATGAATTGTTCTCAGGATGTCTTCATTAAACGACAGCTGATAATGTTCTTCAAAGTTTCGCAGGAGATCGACCCGTTTTTTATTAATTCCCCAGCTCTCGTGATTGATGATATCAGCCAGGTATTTGAAAAAGGCCATGGAAGAGAACGGATCAAACAAGCCTCCTCCGAATTCATTCCAATAACTGCAGTGCAAGTCTTCCGCGACATACACACCGTTATTTTCCAGGTAAGGGAAGTATCGGTTAAAAGAAGAAATAATATCGCTGGACTTATGCGAACCATCATCAATGATAATCTCAAACGACTGGCACTGCTCTAATATTTCCTGTTCTGTCGGATCCTCATTTGCATCACCAATTACGACCATCACATTGGGATTCTCATACTTCAGCTTGCCGCTGTCCGGATTGATTTCACACCCAACCGCTTTTTTCAGCGTATCAAAATATTTGGACCAGATATCCAGTGAGCCACCATTCTGAATTCCGATCTCCAGTAATCGAACAGGAACCGTTCGGAAATCAGCAAACAACCGCTCATACTCTGAAATGTAGAGGGTCCATTTATCAGAAACTTTACCTTCATGGTTCTTGTAGATATGCTGAAGTGATTTCTTGCTCATTAATCTTTCCTTAAAGATATATTTTCAAACGCAATACCGACAAGCCCCCACCGAATTGTGCTTGACGAGACATTGATCAAAAGTGCATCGTGCAGGTAATGGTGCTGGATATTTTCATAGAGATTGCCGTCGGCTATCGATGCCATGACGGCATATTCTCCATTGGGCAGCATCGGTAAAGTAAATGTAAATTCCCCCAGAAGCGTTTCACCTGCACGAAATGAAACCGGATTCCGATTCGTTTCAGGAAGTGTATTTTCCCCGAACAGGTCCTGTCCTAAACGGTCTTTGACGACAAAACCTAAAATGGGATTCTCAAGATCCTTATATGTTTTAGCATGAATGGAGAGCTTTACCTGTTCCCCCCCTTTAAACACAACACCTTCCGAATGGGAATCTAATTCTTCTAACGTCACGTCGACGATCTCTGCTTCCCCAGTTTTCCATCCGGATGAATTTGTAATATTACTGGTAACTTTGCATTCACTTTCATACTCAGCAACTGACAATATTTTCTTCTTAACTGGATTCGATTTCAGGGCCTTCACAGTTTCCTGTTTCTGAGGTCGCTCAAATTTTGTGGAAACTAGCGAAGCCTCATCCTGATAGGTTTCCTGCAGGGTATACTGCAGATACTCTTCGGAAACCTGTTTGGCTTCACCGCTGCTTTTTACGATTCCTTTTTCAAGCCATACCGCTTTTTCACACAAGGATAAGACGGACCCCATATCGTGACTGACAAACAGCAAGGTCCCCTGTTCCTTAAAAGCGCGAATAAATCTCATGCATTTTTGCGTAAAGAGTGCATCTCCTACCGATAAAGCCTCATCAATTATCAGAATATCAGCGTCTACATGGGCAATTACTGCAAAAGCCAGTCTGACATACATGCCACTGGAATAAGTTTTGACAGGCTGATCTATAAAGTCACCAATCTCAGCAAAGGCAATAATATCATCAAAACGATCCTCGACTTCATCACGAGTCAAACCCAGAATCGCTCCATTCATATATACATTTTCCCGGCCGGTAAATTCCGGGTTGAAACCGGATCCGAGTTCCAGCAATGCTGCAACCCGACCATTGATTTGCACTGTTCCACTCGTGGGGGTCATGGTGCCACAAATCATTTGCAGCAATGTTGACTTCCCTGCTCCGTTACGACCGATAATTCCGACCGTCTCGCCTTTAGGAATTTCAAACGTGATATCACTCACCGCTTTGAATTCCCGGTAAAACTGTTTTTTTCCTCTGAACAATCCCTGCATTAACCGGTGATGAGGTTTTTCATAAATCTGGAACGACTTGCTGACTGATTCCAGACTGATTGCCACTGCTTGTGTCGCGCCAGCTTCAGAGTACATCAGCAAAACCTCTTCGTGTTTTCTGAAACCAGGCAAATCCCATCCAGGCCACAACCATGCTTATGAGTAATGAAATAAATATTCCTTCCCAGTTCGGTAACTGTCCCCACATTAATACTGCGCGCGATTGTTCGATGATAAATGTCAGTGGGTTTGCATACATCAACGGTTGAATACGTTCCGGTAGATTTGAAATGGGATAGAAAACGGGTGACATGAAGAGCAGGACCATCGTAAACACGCCGGTAATCTGCCCGACGTCCCGCAAATAGACGCCGAATGATGCAAGAAACCAGGTCAGCCCCATCGTAAACAGGATCAGTGGTACAAACAGGAGAGGCAATAACAACGCAGTCCAATAAAAAGTCTGATTCACAAGGATAAAAAACATCCCCCAGACCATCAGACTGATCAGTGTATGAAAGAGCGTGGCGCCCATCGCAATCCAGGGCAGTACTTCCAAGGGGAAGATGACTTTCTTGACATAATTCACATTTCCCACAATCAGACTGGGAGCTCTATTCACACATTCTGCAAGTAGACCATGTACGATCATGCCTATGAACAGTGCCAGCGCAAATTCTGTTTTGCTGTCAGAACCGGTTTGCCAGCGGGCTTTGAAGACAATACTGAAAACAAAGGTATAAACCACCAGCATGATCAGCGGATTGAAAAACGACCACGCCAGTCCCAGAACAGATCCTCGATATCTGCCTATCACTTCGCGTTTTGCCATCTGGTAGATCAATCGACGATTGATGACCAGGCTTTTCAGCATTTGCCGAGGAGAAAGAGATACTGAAGTGTATGGATTCATTTCAGTGCCCCTCAGTAGCTGGAACTTGCAGTAAATTCGTTTTTAACATCCTGTCGGAAACTTCATTCATTAAAGATCATGAATCATAAGAACCGGGTGAGGTGGCTTCCTGTTCCCCCCTCATCTGGTTTATACCCCTCTAAGCTTGTGTAAATCACTCAGAGCCGGGATTTATATAAGAATTGCTAATTGTGTGAAAGATCATCTACAATTCGCATAAGATATTGACCATAGTTGGTCTTCCCGAGCTTATCAGCCTGTTTCCTTAATTGATCTTTAGTAATCCAGCCTCTCTGGTACGCGATTTCTTCCAGACAGGCGATCTTCAACCCCTGCCTTTTTTCGATCGTTTGAAAGAAATGGCTGGCTTCCTGCAGGCTTTCGTGGGTGCCCGTATCGAACCAGGCATGCCCGCGACCGAGTAATTCCACATTCAGGCCGCCTCGTTCCAGATAAGCGTTGTTGACAGAGGTGATCTCCAGTTCCCCTCGCGCAGAAGGCTTCACATTTTTCGCGATATCTATCACATCATTGTCGTAAAAATACAGTCCGGTCACCGCATAGTTGGACCTGGGTTTGACCGGTTTTTCTTCGATAGAGATGGCACGCTGTTCACTATCAAATTCGACTACACCAAAACGTTCCGGATCGTGCACCTGGTAACCAAAGACGGTGGCCCCGGATTCCCGTGCCGCCGCTGATTTCAGGCTCTCGGTAAATCCGTGTCCGTAAAAGATATTATCGCCTAAAATCAGGCAGGCATCATCTTCGCCGATAAAGTCTTCACCAATCAGAAACGCCTGGGCCAGTCCATCGGGGGAAGGCTGCTCTGCATATTCAAACTTCACTCCCCATTGCTCACCACTTTCAAGTAAATCTTGAAACATCGGCAGGTCATGTGGCGTGGAAATGATGAGAATCTCTCTGATTCCCGCCAGCATCAGCGATGACAGCGGATAGTAAATCATCGGCTTATCATAGATCGGAAGAAGTTGTTTCGAAATCACTTTCGTAACAGGATGCAGTCTGGTTCCCGTACCTCCTGCTAATACAATTCCTTTTCTCGACATATCTTTTCCCTGTTTTGTCTGAGGCAAAGCGATTGCTTACAATACCCACAGGCATTGATCGTACCTGAATCATATTGCCCGTGATAAGTTTCCTGATTCTCAATTTCCACTAGCGCAAATCTTTGTGAGACACCCGTTTGGTATTGAAAATCGGAAAATAAAGCAAGCTGATTTCCAGCATAAAAACAGGCGCTACAGGAATTATGGGAAATCTTCATGCGTTTACAGCTGAGAGAAAACTGGAATGGCAGCCTCAAATCCCGCAAACAGAGCAGTTTACACCGCCTGCTCCCAGGGACGATAAATCAGAAGCAGGCTCAACAACGAAGCCAGCGCAATCAACAGGGGACCGCTCATCAGGCGATTCGCGCTGGCAGATTTCGCTACATCCAGATCGCGTGGACCTGCCAGCTTTCGATAGAGCGCGCCGACTCCCAAAAACAGCAGGAACAGAACGAGCGTCATTATCGGGATCACAGGTCCGGCTATTGTGCCCGCAGCCATCAACAGTTTCACCAGACCCGCTGCAGAGATTCCCAGTTTCAGAAAGAAGATCCCTGTCAATAATGCCAGAAAAAAACCGGTCAGGTGCAGCGACCATTGTCCATCAACGATGGCGATGACTATGCCGCAGATGATTCCACTCAGATTCAACCAGTTCGGAATTTTCTGCGTGTTTTTTTCGATGATCATCGACAGGCAGATTAGAGTTCCCAGGCAACCGAAGGCAATCACCGCTATTTCTCTAGATTCAAACATGGCCCGGTCACCTGGACTTCTGTCTCACCTGTATCTCATGATACAAAAAAACCCGGTACCGAAATTCGATACCGGGTGTATTCATCGTTTCCTGAAAATAGAAACAAGCTCCTCGACAAGGACTCGAACCTTGAACCTAGCGGTTAACAGCCGCTCGCTCTACCGATTGAGCTATCGAGGATTAGTGATGTGATTCAGGACTGCCCCCAACCACATTGTGCGTATAACATATTGTGAGAAATGTATGAAGTCAACCGATGTTAATCAGGAACCGCTTGGGTTCTGGCAAAATATTTGAGAAATTTGCCTGCTTGTAAGAATCGTAACTGTTTTGACTCACTCAGCTTCGGTGTCTGGTGGTTTGGGGGAGACTCCTTTGATCTTTTCGAGAATCACTTTGTTACCCTGCTCGTTGTACTCGATGAGATTCATGAAAGCTCCCATCAGCATGATTCCCCTGCCACAGGGTCGCTCCAGGTTTTCGAGCAGTGTCGGATCAGGAACATGACTGCGGTCAAACCCTTCACCTTCATCCTGAATTTCAACGCGAACCCGCTCATCGCTGATCCAGCAGTTGATCTCGACACTTTTATCAGGAGACATGCGATTACCATGTTTAATCGCATTGACCAATGCTTCTTCGAGCGCCAGGCGCACCGAGAAGACATCTTTTTCCGGGTATTCACGTACCTCAAGAGCCTCGACGATTCGGGCCTGGACAGCCTGACCTTCCGAGGTATCACTGGGGATCGTTACTTCAAAGTGTTCGTCCGATGACATGAATTTGGCCAGCACACGATTTCTGGTGTTTATCCAGTAACTAATTCAAAGAGCATTCAAACTCACGCTGAGAAGGCTGCTTTCACAACTTACTTCTCAATTTGAACCTCTCACAATCATTGTTCTCAAAGACTTTTTACTGAGGGATAGTGTCGCAGGCAGGGAATGAATCTGCAATTATCAAGCCAAAGTTAAAACCCTTCAAGAGCCGCCTCCTGTGTTTCGGCGATGTCAAACAGCTGATTCAGCCTCGTAATGGCAAAAACCTCATAAATATCAGGACGAATTGAGCACAGCTTCAATTTACCTTTTGCCTTTTTCACCTTTTTATCCAGCGTAATCAACTTTCCCAGTGCAGCACTGGAAAGGTATTCGACGTTGGAAAAGTCAAGAATGATCTTCTTGCGTCCATCTTCATCAACAAGACCAAATAATTGGGTCCCGATGATCTGGATATTCCCTTCATCAAGAATCTTCTTGTCAATAAATTTTGCAATGGTGACATCTGAAACTTCCTCGATGTCAACACGACGGTGACCAGCTGCCATAATTCCAGCCCACCCTCTTCTAAAAAGATAAAATCCGACGTAGGCACATGAATTCCCAGTGAATCCATTATCGAAGATCTAACAACGACTGCCTGGCCCGATCGGAATCGATCATAAAACGAATTGAATCAAGTATCAAATTATACGTGTTAAGACTAAAAAAGAAATTATCTAAACAGATATTCCCGATAGACTAACATCAATTTGAATGAGAACCACAAGTCCCCGCTATTGCATGATCATCACGCTTTCTATCCTTGCTGTCAAGCATATTCACCAGATTGTTTGCGGGATTCTAAGGGTCTAAGTGCCATATTCAGCAGACTTTGTGTAATCTCGCAGGCTCAGAATGTCAAAACCCCCGTTTCTGAAGCGAAAACCGACATTCACCGCAGTCCAACACATTTCCTGGCCGTCCCTCTTCAAACGGGATTTTGTCAAGACATTCAGACATCCACCTGGATATTGTGTTAAACAAATGAAACAGGACACCGACCCAGACGGGCCATCTCCACCAGCGATGATTTCCTTTTCTCCGCGACGCCTTTCAAATCCGCGCGGAACGAATCCGCCATTACATCTGCAACTGTCATAACCCTGCTAACAGGGTTCCCGTTCGTTGAAACCTCTCCGCCACCTCATACCACCATCACACGCTCCACTTCGGGCGCGTTGTTTGCCTTTTCAGTCTCTACGACCAACTTTATCTCGTCACAAAACCGTGATTGGGACCTGTCTGTTCAATCGGGGATTGTCATGCAACGCGACCTTACTTTCTTTACGCTCTTATTGGCTCTTTTTCTGAGTACCCCTGCAATTTCCCTGGCCGATGTGGAAATCACGCTGGACTCCGGTAACACGCTTCATGCGGACTGCATTCAATGGGGAACCGACTCCACCTTGATTCTGGAAACGCAGGGACAGCCACTTCGTTCCCTGTCTCTCAATCAAATCCAGAGTCTGAAAATTGAAAACTCTGAATACGATCGGCAGACCATTCGTCTCGCAGCAGACCAGTATCAGCAGAGTCAGTCCGTCCAGTTCGCATCACATACACACAAACGATTTACCCCCATGCCGGTCCCCGTTTATCAGAGCCCCCTGCATGCTCCCTTCGAACCGCGAGAAACATGCTCCGCCCCCTGCGACACCCGTTGCAGCAGAGGAATCATCCTGGGAGTCCACGAAGATCCGCTGAACGCCTACCAGCCTCTTTTAAAACAATACTACCCGAATGGCGTACCCACGCTGGAACGCGGCTATGCACTGGGTCTGATGCGTGCAACTGTCGCACAACAGGCACTGGGATACGGGCCTGTGCCCGGCCTGATCCCTCCCGTACCGGCTCCTGAACCGCTGCTGGGGAAATTAACTCAAATCAGAGTTCAGGCAACCCCGATCAACACACAGGGAAAAGCAGACTGGAACGCGCTGTCGATCCGCCTGCAGGGATTTGATCAACTGGGGAATCCTGCTGCGTTAACGGGAAATGTAAAAATCCAGTTATTCGGTCAGCGACAAATGCTGTTACCGGTCTGGGACCAGCGTTTTGCCGCTGTCCCCCAGAATACGATTACGCTGGGACAGTGGACCCGCAATTGTGCCACTACACCTCTGACGAGTGCGCCCCGTGCAGGAAATCAGTTTGGTACCGGTCAGGCATCGGATCAGACCTGGATTGTCAAACTCTTTCCTCAAATCCCCGAGCATAACCTGAATATTTATGCGTTGGGAGAAGTTCAGGTCAGCCTGCTCTCACCCGGCAAGGGAACCTTTGCCGCCTCGACTCCCGCTGTTCCCCTGAAGCATGTCTCCCTCAATCGAGATGCTTCGCTGGCGACGACCGGAACCCGTTTTTTTCCGGGAGAAACAACCTCGGCCGGAATCTCGCGTACAAGTCGTCTTAATCATAATGGTCCTTCAAGGCCAGACAGCCGCCCGTTCACCGTCCAGCCTTAAGGTCAGACACTTGGCGGATCCCCCGGCTTTAGTGAATTCATCCAGAGGCGTACTTAAAGTCTGATAGCCCCGCTGCTGCAGATCGGCTTCCAGTTGTGGACACCCCGTATTCATGACGACAGTTTCGCCCAGCACGACCGCATTGCAGGCAAACCGCTGCGCTTCTGCTTTGGCAACTGGAATCAGATACGGGATGTGCTCCTTTAAAGCGTGTTGCCCATATTCATCAAAGGCGGGCGGGTAATAAATAGCTTCCGTTTCACTTAGAGGACAGAAACAGGTATCAAGGTGGTAATAAAATTCGTCGACCAGTTGCAGAGGAATCACCCGGCAGTTCATCTCGCCGGCAACCCACTGCAGGGCCCGGACGTCACTGCGAATCAGATAGCCGGCAAAGAGCGTATCGCCACAGAATAACGCATCGCCGGCACCTTCAAAATAAAAACCTTCGGGCATATCGATGGTTTCAAATCCGGCTGTTTGAAACCAGTCGCGATCCAGGGGTGTTTCTCCCTGACGCGCTGCGTGGCGAAACAGCGAGAGAAACACGCGATCCTTCCAGATCAGACCGGCATTCGCAGTGAAGACCAGGTCGGGAAGTCCTTTGACCGGCGTCATGAGTTCGATTCGGGCCTCCTGTTTCTGCAACAGTTGATACAGCGCTTCCCATTGCTGCCGTGCTAAAGCCGGATCACTCTGCTTACTGCGGCTCATCCAGGGATTGATTTCGTATTCAATCCCATAGAAATCAGGAGGACACATCAGAATTGCCGGGGTCTCATAGATCAATGCACTGTCTTTCTCAGTCTCTACATGAAGAAAATCTCAGGCGCCGGGAATACCCTTATTAATATTATACCACAGACAGATTCGAAGCGTGGGAAGTTTTCTTTCCTCCACTTCCAGATTTCAAATCAGTGGCTCTATATCAGTGGCTCTGTAATTGACGGAATGACCACTGATCCAATACAGTCAGTAGAGATGAATCACCTCTCTTTTTCTGAATTGGATTTACCGCTATGACTGAGTCTACCGCTTATCCGCTGACCTGGGAACTGGCCTCGCTGTACCCTCATCCCGAACAACCGGAGTTCGAGGACTGTCTCCAGCAGATAAAAGTGTCCCTGGAAGACCTGGTGGCACGTGTTGCGGGCCTGTCACAGGCGGTCGATCCACAGCAGCATGCTTCTCTCTGGGGAGATTTTCTGACCGACTATCAGTCTGCTGTCGCGGAGCTGGCGGGGTTATTTGCGTTTCTGGAATGTTATTGTGCTGATGATGCACATAACAAACGCTTTCAATCTTTGATGGCACGGCTGGCCAGTATTCGACCACTGAGGGAGAATATCGAAACCCAGTTGCAGCTGACCATCCGTGAAATCCCGGCGGAAGTGTTGCAGCAGTTTCTGGAACAGGATTCCCGCCTGAAGCAGATTCAGTTTTTCCTGGAAGACTCGAAACGGAACGCGACATTAAGACTCCCTAAGGAACAGGAAATCCTGGCATCGCAACTGGCCGTCGATGGACTGCATGCCTGGGGACGACTTTATGATCGGCTGTCAGGTGATCTGAAAATCCAACTGATGGAAAAAGGGGAACTGGTAGAACGTTCGCCAGGACAGGTCCAGTTCGATTCCCCCCAGCGTTTCGTGCGTCAGAATAATTTCTATGCAGCCAACAAAGCCTGGGACACGATTGCCGATTCGTGTGCCGACGCCTTGAATCACCTGGCAGGAACCAGGCTTACGCTCTACAGCCACCTGTCCGTCACAGACCATCTTGATGCACCATTAGTTTACAACCGCATGCAGCGGACCACCCTGAATACGATGTGGTCGGTGATCTCCCAGCGGAAACAGAAGCTGGTTCAGTTTCTCGATAAGAAAGCAGAACTGCTGGGTCTCGAAAAACTCTGCTGGTACGACCTGAATGCACCGCTGCCCCTCACAGGCGGTGAATCTCCTGAACTCGGTTACAGCCGCGCCTGTGAACTGGTCGTGAATTCATTTGAAAAGTTCAGTCCCGACCTGAGTCAGTTTGCAGAGACGGCACTTCGTGAACAGTGGATCGAAGCGGAAAATCGATCGGGCAAGCGTCAGGGCGGCTTTTGCACTACATTCCCGGTTCAAAAACAGTCCCGGATTTTTATGACCTATACCGACTCGGCCGACAGCATGTCGACCCTCGCCCATGAGCTGGGGCACGCCTATCATTCGTACGTCTTAAAAGATGCTCCTTTTGTATTAAGCGATTACCCGATGAACCTGGCAGAAACGGCTTCCACTTTTGCTGAAGCCGTGCTGGGCGAGCAACGTCTGAAAGCAGCCCGATCCCGCGATGAAGAATTACAGATTCTGGATGGCATGCTGGGAGACTCAGTAGCATTCCTGATGAATATCCACGCACGATTCCTGTTCGAAGACCGCCTGCATCGGGAACGGGCAAATGGAGAATTAACTCCCGAACGTTTTTCAGAATTGATGCTGGAGGCTCAAAAAGAAGCTTACGCGGGTGCCCTGGATGATTCCGGCTGGAATCCATCGTTCTGGATTTCCAAGCTCCATTTCTATATCAGTGAATTACCCTTCTATAATTTTCCTTACACCTTCGGATATTTACTCTCCCTGGGAGTTTATGCCCTGGCGGATACATTTACGGATCAGTCAGAGTTTGCGGATAAATATCGTGAACTCCTGATTGCCACCGGCTGTCAGGTAACAGAAGACGCCGTATCCAATACATTCGGCTACCATCTGGGTGAAGCGGATTTCTGGAACAAAAGTATTGATATTATCGACCGCCGCGTGGATCGCTTCCTGGAACTGGCAGACTGATCTCTGGCAGGGTATTGTGCTTAAAACCAGTGTCTTTTTCGAAAAAAGCCCTGTTTGACAGGGTCCTCCTGTTTCCGCCGCTGATCAATCCGGTGATCCGATTGAGAATGCCTCAGGATCTGAGGTCTTTCGATCCGTAGCGTGTCGAAATTCTTAACAAGCTTGGGTATACTGTCTGAACGACGGAAAACCGCTCCCGCGAGACCGGCTATCGGTCTGCTGAGAACGAATCGCGGTAGATCTGTTGAAACTAATAATGAACTGAATGACAGACAGCTGATGATTTTGCTGGAATACTGAAAAGCATTTATTCTATGGCAACACAACAGGAACTATCAGAAACCCGGCAGGATTCAGGGGTTGGAATTGTCCAAACCAGACTGGCAACCCTGTTTGCGCCTCCGAACTGGCTCAAGCTGGCAGGCGGCGGTGAACTGGGGCCGATCCAAGTCGCCTATGAAACCTATGGCGAATTGACCCCGGCGAAAGATAACGCGATTTTTATCTGTCATGCTCTGACAGGAGACGCCCACGCCGCCGGTTACTATGAAGACGATGACGAGAAAGCCAAGCCCGGCTGGTGGGATGACCTGATCGGACCGGGTCGCACGCTCGACACGAATAAATACTATGTCATATGTGCGAATGTATTGGGAGGCTGTCAGGGAACAACGGGCCCCGGCAGCATTAACCCGGAAACCAATCAGTCTTACCGACTCGGATTTCCTTTCATTACGGTTGGCGATATCGTCGAAGTGCATTCTGCCCTCATCAAGCACCTGGGCATCGATCAGTTGCTCGCTGTCATTGGCGGGAGCCTGGGAGGCATGCAGGTTCTGGAATGGGCGACCCGCTTTCCCGATCAGCTGCGTGGTGCCATCTGCCTGGCTTCTGCGGCCCAACTCTCAGCCCAGGGAATTGCATTCAACGCGGTAGGCAGACGCGCCATCAAAACCGATCCGGAATTCAAGGACGGGGAATATGAAGTGGGAGCCGGTCCTCGCTATGGTCTGGCCCTGGCCCGCATGATCGCCCACATCACTTACCTGTCCGATCAATCCATCGAAATGAAATTCGGCAGACGCCTGCAGGATCATGATACCTTCACCTATGAAATGCTGCCGGAAGTGGAGTTTCAGGTCGAAAGTTACCTGCATTACCAGGGCAAGCGGTTTGTGGAACGCTTTGATGCCAACAGTTATCTCTACCTGACCCGCGCGATGGACTATTTTGATCTGGTCTCGCAGCATGGATCACTGGTCAAAGCATTAGGAAAAACAGATGCCCGCTTCCTGATTGCCTCTTATGATTCTGACTGGCTCTTTACGACCAGCCAGAGCAAGGAGATCGTCAGGGCTTTGATCGAGTGTGGAAAACATGTCTCCTTTATTGAGCTCAAAAGCCCGTTTGGACATGATTCCTTTCTGATTGAAATTGAACAGTTGAATAAGATGATTACCCCTTTTCTGGAACAGGCTTACTCCTCACGCCTCGCGGAAAGCAACAGGACTTAGTCAAGCGGATCTCAACCATGCGTGCTCAACATCGATATTGTATGCAGGACCCTTCCCTGGAGATGACCGACCGGTTACTGCTGGAACAGATCCACCCAGGCAGCCGCGTACTTGACCTGGGTTGTGGTGATGGCCGTCTGCTGGCACGGTTGCGTGAAGAACGGGATGCTTCAGTCCTGGGAATCGAAATCGATATCACTCAGCATCACGCCGCCATCGCACGCGGAGTTCCCGTGATCCAGGCCGACCTGGACGAAGGGCTGCTGGATATTCCGGATGGCGCCTTTGATTATGTGGTTCTGAGCCAGACGCTGCAGCAGGTGCTGCATCCCAAGCAGTTGCTGGAAGAGATGGTGCGTGTCGCCAAAAAAGCACTGGTTGTCGTCCCCAATTTTGGAAACTGGCGCATCCGTCTGCAGGTACTCAAACAGGGCCGCGCCCCGGTCACCGAAGTTCTGCCTTACGAATGGTATAACACCCCCAACCTGCATCTGATGTCCATGCATGATTTTCAGGACCTGATGCGGCTGCTGGGGATCGAAATCCTGCAGGAGATTCCGATTATCAATCACCGGGCGATTGAAAAAGCCTGGCTGGCTAACCTGCGGGCACAACATGTACTGTATGTTCTGCAGCGGCAGGAAACACCGGGAGAAATTCGAGTCTCCGAACAGACCTCGACCGGACACTCAGCGCCGATTCCCAGGTAAACGCTGGTCGACGCTGTTCCATTCATCACCTCCTGGCGCAGCTTGAAATTCCGTCGAAATAATTCGCTTTTCCACTGCCCGATTCCTGTTTCCAAAATTCGAATCTCCCGATATACTGCCCCACCTTCAGTATGGAAATGCTGGACTGTCATCCTGGTTTGCGACAAGACGACCGCGACCTAAGACGTGAATACACAAGAGTTTGAAACAAGCAAGCGACCCGATTTTATCAAAGAGAAAGAGGGAAAGGACTCCCGATGCGTATCATAGCAATCATGAATCAAAAAGGGGGCGTCGGCAAAACGACGTCGAGCGTGAACATGGCTGCCGGTCTGGCGATGCAGGGCAAGAAAGTCTGCCTGATCGACCTTGACCCACAGGGACATGCCTCTTTACATCTGGGCATCGAGCCGTTCGGAAATGTCCCGACCGCTTACGATGTCTTTTCCGGATTTAAAACACTCGCCGAAACACGGCAACTGGTTGCCAAAAATTTATGGGTCGTGCCTGCGACGCTGGATCTGGCAGCCACAGAGCTGGAACTGGTCGACGCGGACAACCGCGAAATTGTTCTGCGTCAGGCGATCCGCAAAATGGCGGAGACCGAACCGTTCGACTACATCATTATGGACTGCCCCCCTTCCCTGGGTGTGCTGACCATCAACGCGCTGACAGCGGCCAGCGAAGTCATTATTCCGCTGCAGCCACACTTCTTTGCGTTACAGGGGCTCTCCAAACTGCTCGAAACCACGGCGCTGGTTCGTCGACGTTTGAATCGTGAACTGCGCGTTTCTGGAGTGGTACTCTGTCTGTACGAAACGGGAACCCGACTGGCGGCAGACGTGACCGACGACCTGAGTGCGTTCCTGAATAACAGCGATCCGGAAGCACCGTGGTCGTCTGCGAAAGTATTCCAGAGCCGGATTCGGCGGAACATCAAACTGGCCGAAGCGCCCAGCTATGGGCAGTCTGTCTTTGATTATTCCAGTTCCTGCCCCGGTGCCAAAGATTACGGCGGACTGGTCACCGAAATCATTGCCGACGAACAGGTGGAAGAGTCACCGATTCAACAGGCAGCCTGATCACTCGGCTGGCTTCTGCTTTGCTTCCAGTTTCGCTTTCGCTTCTTTCCAGAGCGGATCGTAAACCTCTTTGTCAAACGGAGGACATCCGGTGGGATACTGTCCCAGGGGATGGTCCTTCGTGCGCATGAGGTTCGTGCAATACGAGAACGTCCGACAGACGGTTTTGCGATTGAGCTTTCCTTCTTCCTGCAGCTGTTTCGCAAACTCAGGCTGCGAGAGTGTGGCGCGTCCCATACCTACGATGGAAATGTTTCCTGATTCCACATTCGCCGCAGCGGCATGCATGGCAAAGTCCTGCAGCCAGCTGTAGCCACTGCCGACCACGGGAATATCCGGGACCGCTGCCTGAATCTGACCGGCAATCCGGAAATGACGGGCCACGCCGATCAGCGGATGTTCGGGAGCATGGTAGCCATCGGTGGGCGGAAACTCGGCGGGTCTCACGATATGCGGGTTCGCATAAGGATTTCCGTTGGAGATATTGATCATGCTGACGCCCCACTCTTTCAGGAGTTTAGCCACCTGGATCGGTTCCGTCAGATCTTCCTGCAGATGATCGTCGGGATTGGTACCGAACGCGGTTTGCAGCGGCAGCTCATGTGGGCAGGGTTCGCCGATAAAGTCATCACCGGCCCCCTGGTAGGGAATCCCGTCGTAACCATTCATGCGGGTGCCGATCACCAGGGTCGGACACTCTTCTCGAATGCGTTTGACGACGTTGCGCACCAGACGCGTGCGGTTCTCCAGCGAACCACCATATTCGCCGGGACGATTTTTCGCAGCCAGTAATTCGGAAAGCAGATAGCGGTGACACTGCTTGATATCAACAAAGCCGACCCCAATGGATTCCGCCAGTTTCGCAGCCGTGACATACTGGTCTTCAATGCGTTTCAGATCATCGTCTGAGAGCAGCGGATAACTGTCATCGACGATGCGCCCGGTTGATTTCTCTACAGTGCGAGGATCAAGGACCTGGTCATGGGTGGCCAGCAGAGGTTTTTCAAAACTGAACCGCCCGGAATGCGTTAACTGCAGACCGATCACCAGGCCATCAGCTGAGCCGAAGACTTCCGCATGTGCATCGCGACAGCCGGCCAGCATCTTTTCCAGTGAAGAGGCCGTTTTTTCATTGATCATCAACTGGCGGGGATTCATCCGCGCTTCCGGGCCGATCGCAGTTGCTTCGCCCCAGATCAGCGAAGCGCCCCCGGCTCCGAATCGCTGATAACGTCGATACGTCAATTCATCAGGGAAACCATCGGTGGTACCGTCACAGCCTTCCATCGGCTGAATCCCGAGTCGACTTTTGGCCTGCAGATGACCAATTTGAACAGGTTGATAGAGGACATCAAAGTTATCGGAAACCTGAATCGGACAGCCCAGACGTTCGGAGTCTGCGACCACGTCGGCAGGAGTTTTATATTTAAAGTATTTGGCCATGCTGGAAGACTTCTTGAATGCAGTTTGAGATCACGGACGTTCATTTTATTACTGCAACGAGTTTACTCAAACCGAAAGTGAAATGCCATTCACCACCCGGATTCGAGATCTGCTGCCGGAGAGAGTGAATCACCTCAGGCAGGAGCCGTTAACGATTTCCCGTTATCCCGGGCGGAGAGCTTCAGCAGGAAAGGGACTGCGGATTCGGCCCATTCTTCCGCGGTCGCATAGTGTTCCGCATGCTCACCGAAACAGCTTTGCAGCAAAGCGGTATTGATGACTCCCGGATTCAGGGGAATCGCCGCCATGCCCCGCGGTAATTCCTGCGCCAAAGACTGAGTGAGGCCTTCGATGGCCCACTTGGTCGCACAATAGGAGGCGACTTCCGCAGAGGCTGAACGCCCCCAGCCGGAACTGAAATTGACAATCACACCAGACTGACGCGCGATCATCGCAGGTACAAAGTGACGAATTGTATTGATGGTCCCTTTGATATTGACGTCAATGATCTGATCGATCTCGTCAGCGGAGATTTCCCAGAGCGGGGCATTCTCATTGATCACGGCGGCGTTGTTCAACAACAGATCGGGCGGTCCCAGTTGCTCAATTATCGTCGTCGCCCAGTTCTCGACCGCGCGGTCATCGGTTACATCGACGGCAGAAAAATGATGCGTGGTACCGAACTGCTCTGTGAGCTCGCTAATTTTATCGGCAGAGCGTCCGCAACCAGCGACGGTGTGCCCTGCTGCAATCAACGCCTGAGTCATGGCGCGGCCCAACCCCTGGGTCACGCCGGTGATGACAATCACTTTCGACATGCTGGCTTTCCCTGTTTCTGCTGTTCCTCAGCTTACTTCGATTCTGTTTTCGCAGCGGCTGCCGCTTTTTCGTCTTCTTGTTTGGAAAGCTCCGGATTGGGGGGGACGGCGGCCGGTGCTTCGCCGCGAATCCATTTGATGGCTCCGATCACGGATTCCTGGAACATGGGATTGGCCCAGGTTTCGGGATTGTGGCCCAGGTTGTTGACGAAGACTTTTCCCGCGCCCCATTCCTTGGCCCAGGCGACTGGCACCTGATAGGGTTTCTTTGGATTAGACTTTTCCATGTTCAGACTCATCAGGACATGTACTTTTTCCGGCTGCCAGTTTTTGTACTGATAGATTTCATCTTTAAACTGGAACTCTTTCCCGAACGGCTTCATCGCGGGAAAATCAGGATTGTGTACCGTGATTGTGACCGTATTCCCGGCGGTCCAGGGATGCCCATTAAACGAACCACCCACCATGTCCCAGTAAGGTTCATAAGATTTATAAGTGTCAGTGGCCGAGTGAAAGCCGATAAACCCGTGCCCTTTCTGCTTGAGCCAGTCGTTCAGAAAATACTGCATATCCTCTTCTTTGATGGGCAGCATGCCTGTCGTGTAGAACATCACGAGATCGTAGTTCTGCAGATTCTCTTTCGTGAAATCTGCGGCGGCGTCCTGGGTACAATCCACGGTAAACAGTCCGGACTGCTTGCCTAACTGAATCATGGCGATTTCCGCGGGAGCCAGTTTCTCTTCCTGTCGTTTGACGGAACCGTGCGTGTAACCTTTGCTCTGTGTGAGCATCAGCACCCTGGTCTTCCCCTCGGCGGCAACAGCATCAGAAGAGAATGCCAGGACAGAACACACCAGCAGACAGCAGGCTGCCAATAATCGAAAACTCATGGTGATCGCTCCACAGTTGAGTATGTATAAGTTATGTGAATTCAGACATCCATTTTAAGGAGAACATCTGAATGATTGCAAAGCAAAAGACTCAATCGGTCAGTTTCTGCACGCGGATGTTGCGAAATTCGACGGCGTCGCCTTCGGATTGAATACCAAAAAAACCGGACTTCAGTTCGCTGGGCTTCGAGGTGGCGATCTGAGTGCCGTTCAGGACAGACGTCAGCGCCCCGTCTTTGCAGACGACTTCAATGGTATTCCATTCCCCAATCGGACGGCGGGCTTTTTCGCGGGCTGCTTCATTGTCTGTCACTTCCAGCTGGATCTCTTTACTGTTCGATTTGATATGAGCCATCTCTGCAAATTTGCCTTGCACTTCCAGGCATTTCGGCCAGATACGGTTTTCGCCGGTGATAAAAAACAGGAAGCCGGTATTCGGATTTTCATTTTTTTCGGCGGATTCGGGAAACCGGTATTCCAGGCGGATCGTGCAGTTGCCGAACGACTCATGGGAATACAGATAACCGCGGGGCGTGCCTTTACAGGTAAGTACACCGTCTGCTTCGCTCCAGTTTTTCCCCTCGACGGGTTCTTTGGATTTTGCGTTGAAAACTTCAAAGTCTTTGAGACTGAGCAGGGTGAAACCTTCTTCCACATCGAATAACGTTTCTAACGTTTTTTCAGGAAGATCGATGGCAGAAACTTCGTCGGCGGCTTCTTTTTTTTGCGCTTCCGTCGGGCCGGAATCAGAGCAGGCCGCCAGCAGACAGGCCAGTGAAAGCAGAGGGAAAAGTCGATTCAGGGATTTCATAAAACGTCTCTTTCCGAAAAGTCAAAAGATAATTCTGATCTGAAGCATAACTTCATCTTGTTTTCACATTCTAACGTACAATACCGGCAACACATAAGTGAAGACGTACGAAATCATGACGACGATTTCAACACTTTTGACATCTGATTCCGGAGATACAATTCCAATCTGAAAACAGACGAACGCCAGTCACCCCACCTGCCTCTCAAGACAGCTATAATCGATACAGCTTCCTTCAACTCAGTAGATTTACTTAAGAAAAGAACGAAGAAATGCGGGAGAAGCCGCAGAAATTACCGATACATAATACAAACTCTCCTTTGACTGAATCGCCTGACAGGGAAACTGTTTCACACCAGAACCAAACCAACTGACCCCGGCGACCGGTGTCTTCCAAGCACGATTTCGGTAACTTACCGGGATAGAAATGGGCTATCATGCAACAATTAGTGACTTCTCCGCCAGGAGAAGAATTGAAGACAATCCAACCAGAGTCTGCGACTCTCACTCAGCGAATTGAGGAGGCAGCAGCAGATCAGCGACAAATTCTGAGTATTTCCGTGCTGGAATGGCTGAATGCGGAACTGCGAAAAGAAGTCGAAAAGAAAGAAATTGTCGCTTTCCATCCGAGCGAAAATGTACTGGATCGTCTGCAGAGTATGCTGACATCCAAAGCAACCGGCATTACCATCATGGTGGTTGGCCTGTTCATGATGTAACAGTCATGCCGACCAGGTAACCTGAGGACGTGGACCTGTAAGTGATTCTGCTATGACTGCAGTCCTCTGCTGCATAGCAGAATCGGAAACCCGTCTGAATTCAAACGATACCAGATCCGAACGTATCCCCCTTACCCCCTGCCTCATTATCATTGGATGTGACTTTCTTGGGGGCGGGTTGATCGTCTGCCGTGTGATGGGGTCGGCTACGGTCCGAACCTGACTCGCCAGAATCGATACGAAAAACCTGACTGCCCTTGCGAATATGCGTTGATTCCGCAGCGGGAGACTGTGAGACGGGTGCCTCTTCGTAGTCTTCTTCGTAGGGTCCCAGGCGGGCAAAGTCCTCTTCGCCGAAATCGTCGTAGCGACAGATGTAGCCATCCTGTTGGGCTGATACTTTTTCTTCCTGGTAGGCTTTCAGGACCTCTTCCTGGATCAGTTCACGGCACTCGGAATTGATGGGATGGGCGATATCCGCGTAAAGCCTGGCACGCCCGGCGTCATCTTTGTCGGCTCGATTTTCATCGAGTCGCACGCCACACTGATTGCAGAAGGAAGCCCTGAGATGGTTTTTGGTGTGGCATTTAGGACACCGGTCCATCAGCTTGCGACTGGGCATTGCCACGAAGGCACCTTTTGCCCCCTGGATGATTTTCAGATCTCGGATAACAAACGAAACATCGAAAGTAATTGAGCAAAACGCCAGTAATCTTTCGTGTGGATCATTCATCAACTTGATGCGTACTTCACTGATCTCCATGGCCTCACTCCATTTGTGCCAAATTTTAAAATGCTCATCTATAGGCGGTTCTGGACGACAAATACATGCCCTTTCACTGTGGATCGTAATCGCGCAGCAATTTGAGATGCCTGTGCTCTGTTTTGGCAGACTCCAAAGTAGGCAGTCCCACTTCCACTCATCATATGCCCCAAAACGGACTGTTTTGAGAAGTAATCTTTTAATATTAATATATCGGAATTCAGTTTTTCGGCGGGTGCCTGCAGATCATTCAACATCAGGCTGGATAATGCATGAAATTGACCAGAAGCCAGGTTGCTGACAAGTTGTTCCACCTGATTTTTCGAGTGACTTCCCACTCGACAGTGCCGATAAACTTCCGCCGTTGACAACCCCGACTGAGGTCGCACAACCACAAAATGCAGACATTGGGGAACGGAAACAGGTTCAATGATTTCACCTCTCCCGCGACAGATGGCACTGTGGCTGGCTGTCAGAAAGAAAGGAATATCACTGCCCAGTTTCGCCGCGATTTCACACAGTTCTGAAATCGACAATCCCAGACGCCAGAGTTTATTGGCAGCAAATAAGGCTGCCGCTGCATCACTCGATCCCCCGCCCAGCCCGGCTTCTGCTGGAATCCGCTTGATCAACTCAATGCGAATTCCCTGATGTTGCCCCGTCTGTTCCTGAAGTAACCGGATTGCTCTCACAACCAGATTCTCTTCACCCGCGGGGATACGCTGCCGGTTTTTCTTGAGTGGAGTGAGAAGTGAATTGGCTTCGGTAACACGCAACTCGACTTCTGCTGAAGGTTCCTCCGTGAAAACTAAAGTGTCGTATATTCCTACCGAGAGCATCAACGAAGTAATTTCGTGAAAGCCATCGGATCGTTTATCATCGATGCTTAAGTACAAATTTAACTTAGCAGGAGCGTGAACTGTCAGGGTGCCAGGATTGGAGTAAGCGAATAGCATCCGTCACAATTCCAAAATTCCTACTTTAATAACGAGGCTATCCTCGTTTATTGAACAGGTCCCCACCTTTTGAGTTGTGAGAGAAAAGAGCAGCTTGACCTGATTAAGATTCGACTTGTATACGACGAGGTAATATTAAGACCATTACCACAAGAGGTATCCTATCTGTTCCTTGAAAAAACGTCAACATCTTTTCCCGAGAGAGGTGATTTCCCTCAGCACTGGATCCAGTTTTACCGTAGCGATTCCAGGTCCCTTCGGACCAAGTATATTAGATTGAGAGTCGCTATGATTAAATGTGATCCGCTCTATAAAACAAGGGAATTACGCAAGCATTTCTGAGAGCGTGCGACACTTAAGTAATTGATGACAGTAACGCTTTGAACGATTTTGACTCGACCTGTTTTTTCTGAGTGAAGCGAATGCGGGCCTGTTCCTTGCCTCGCGCATCCGTTTTTATCTCCCGCTCATCCCCCAAGTCAGCAATTTTACCCAGAGTAATCTTGCCCGCCGTTCCCTGCAGCGTCAGATCGACGCCTTCGCGGCGTTTGGTATGCACGGTCAGAAACGGTTTCTTTTTCCCGGAGTGCGACAGATTGACCAGTGACTTACTGTCCCACTGGTATGCTGCATGCGGATAAGTCTGCTCCAGCAGATCAAATAAGGACTCCAGCAGTTCCGCATCCCAGCGGACCCGCTTATTGTTCGGAAAGCCTTTCCGGGAGAGATGCCATTTCTTTTTCAAGACTTTCCAGGGCATGATCTCCTCAGGCTTAATTTCATCACGGTGAATCAGACCGAGGTACGATTCGCAGGCGGATTCCAGAAACTCCTGAAATGCGGGCGTCGCGATTTCCTCCTGCCAGTGGATCGTCAAACTGACTTCCTGCCAGGGGCCTTTCAGGTTTTTGACGCGAACCCGATTTGAGCGTCCGTAGATCGGCAGTTCATCCAGATCGTCGAGCGACTTTAAAGACAACTGGTCGCGCAGTTCATCCTGTTTGAACGTATTCCGTTTCACGCGGAAGCTGAGCCGCAACAGCCATTCATCGCCGGTATTGGCATGCAGGAACCAGCCCTGCTTTTTCACCGGGCCATTAACTTCGACGATGCTGCGATGATTCCAGTTGATCTCGCCGAAGCCCTCTTTGTTTTCGATAAAGTCAATCACAGTTTCCAGAGCCGCACCTTCCCACTGACAGGCGGCTCCTGACAGTGAAACATGATCCTGGGTATGCCAGCGGCGTCCCTCTTTCTGCCACGGCATCTGGGCGTCGCGACCGATCTGTTTGAGATCGAGATCGCCCTCCTGCTTTTCTCCCAGGCTCTGCGCGTCAAAGATTTCGCGTTCCACGCGTTTACCCGTGGAGATGATCGGCTGCAGGATCTCACCGGTATAAGATCTGAGCAACGGTTCCTGACTCGTTTTTCGTGCTTTGGTGGTTTTGCCCTGTTTCTGAAAACGCTCTGCATGCGCGACCAGTTTTTCAGGCGTTCCCGCAGCAATGATCTGTCCGCCACCACTGCCGGCTTCCGGCCCGACGTCGACCAGCCAGTCTGCTGTTTTGATCACATCCAGATTATGTTCGATGACAATGACGGTGTTACCCAATTCCACCAGGCTGTTCAACACCTTCAGCAGTTTGGCAATGTCGTCGAAATGCAGGCCCGTGGTCGGTTCGTCGAGTAGATAGAGCGTCTTGCCGGTACTGGGTCGCGCCAGTTCGGCTGCCAGTTTCACCCGCTGCGATTCTCCGCCGGACAGCGTTGGCGCGGATTGCCCCAATGTCAGATAGTCCAGACCGATCGCACACAGCGTTTCCATCGTACGGCGGATGGCGGGAATGTTATTGAATAACTCGGCCACTTCGCCGATTGACATTTCCAGCACATCCGCGATGGATTTTCCTTTATATTTGACCGAGAGAGTCTCCTGGTTATAACGCTTGCCGTTACATGTTTCACAGGTCACCCAGACATCGGGCAGAAAGTGCATTTCGATGCAACGCTGGCCATTCCCATCACAGTCTTCACAGCGACCGCCGGAACGATTGAAGCTGAAGCGGCCCGGTTGATAGCCGCGCACTTTGGCATCCGGCAGCCGCGAGAACAGTTCGCGGATCTGATCGAAAACGCCGGTATAAGTCGCCGGATTGGAAGCGGGCGTGTTTCCCAGCGGTTTCTGATCGACGATAATCGCTTTATTGATCTGGTCGAGCCCCAGCAGATCGTCATGCGGTCCGGGTGCTTCTTTAGAACGATGCAGTTTTTTGGTCACCGCCCGGGCCAGTGTTTCTTCCACCAGCGAACTTTTACCCGATCCCGATACGCCCGTAATGCATGTGAATGACCCCAGGGGAATTTTCAGATCGACGGACTTCAGATTGTGCTGTCGGGCGCCCTTTAATTCCAGCCAGTGACCAGTGGGGGAAAGCGGCGTCTCTGTCTTGCCCTGTTTTTCATAGATCACACGCCGTTCCTGAGGCAGTGGGATCGTCAGTTGATCCGCAAGATACTGGCCGGTGAGTGATTTCTTTTTGCGTTTGAGCTGTTTGGGTGAACCTTTGCCGACAATGGTCCCCCCGAAGCGGCCTGCGCCGGGTCCAAAATCGTACAGACAGTCCGAGGCTTCCAGGACTTCGCGATCATGCTCGACCATAACAATCGTATTGCCGATATCGCGGAGTTTTTTCAGTGTGTTGATCAACCGCGTATTATCGCGGGGGTGTAAACCGATCGTGGGCTCATCCAGCACATACAACACGCCTGTCAGCGAACGTCCTACCTGCCCCGCCAGACGAATTCGCTGGCTCTCTCCGCCGGAGAGTGTGGGCAGCGGACGACTCAGCGTCAGATATTCGAGCCCCACATCGACGAGGAACTGCAGGCGGCTCGTGGCTTCTTTGATCAGGTCTCCCGCGATCTGCTTTTGCCGTTTGTCGAGTTTTGCAGTCTTGATAAACGCAAGCGCCGCTTTCAGAGGGAGATCACAGAACTGGCCGACGGTCTTCCCCTGAAAGCGGACCGCGGCGGCATCCGTTCGCAGGCGACTCCCGTTACAGACCGAGCAGGGAACTTCGCCTGTCATCTCCTGCAGTCGACTGCGAAAGCCAAACGAAAGGCGCGAGGCTTCTTCAATGGCCGGGTAGAGACCTTTGTACTGAAACTGAACTGTGCCTGCTTCGTCGAGGGGAATCCAGCGATCTTCATCGCCGTACAAAACAAATCGCTGCTGTTTCACACTCAACTGATTAAAGGGGACATCCAGGGGAATGCGAAACTGCTTTGCGATGGCGTCCAGAGTTATTTTGAATTTGGCGTTGGTGCGGGGATCAGGCCAGGCGGCGACGGCCGCGTCCTGCAGACTGCGGTTGGGATCGGGAATCAGCTCGGACAGGTTCGTACCCAGTTCGGTTCCCAGCCCTTCACAATATTCACACCAGCCCAGCGGACTGTTAAAGGAGTAATTGTGAGGTGTCAGTTCTTCAAAGCTCTGGCCACACTGATCGCAGAAGTAGAACAGGCTGAAGGTTTCGAAATCCCATTCCTGTTCAGGAACTTCATCGTCGCAGTAGCAGGCATACATCAGACCTGCGCCGAGCGCTAACGCGGATTCGACCGAATCAGCAATCCGCGAACGGTTTTTAGCAGCAACGGTGATGCGGTCGATGACCACTTCGACTTCATGCCGACGACGGCGGTCGATATCGGGAACCTCTTCCAGGCGACAGGTCACGCCATCGATGCGAACGCGCAGGAAGCCCTGCGATCGTAATTTTTCCCAGAGCGTTTCGTAAGCCTGACCCACGTTGATATCAACGGGTGCCAGAATCAACAGTTTGGTGCCTGCTTCCATTGCGAGAATGCGTTCGATCACTTCGTCGGTGGTCTGCGTTTCCACGGGAACATCGCAGTCGGGGCAGTACATGGTTCCCAGTCGCGCATAAAGCACACGCAGGTAATCATAGATCTCCGTGACCGTACCCACGGTGGAACGGGGAGAATGGCCTGTGGTTTTCTGTTCGATGGCAATCGCGGGCGAAAGGCCGTGAATGTGCTCGAATTTAGGTTTGGGCATCTGTCCCAGGAACTGCCGTGCATATGCAGACAGAGATTCGACATAACGACGCTGCCCTTCCGCGTAGAGCGTATCCATGGCCAGCGACGATTTGCCACTGCCGCTCGGGCCACAGAAGACATTCATCTGGTCGCGGGTGATCTGCAGATCCAGGTTCTGCAGGTTGTGCTGGCCTGCGCCGCGAATCGTAATCTGCGAACTGTCGCCGTTGGAGTTTCCGTTCCGCTTCGTGCTGGCAGACTGCCAGCGTAAATGCGGATTGTTTAAAATCAGCGCCTGTTTCTTTTTGCCTTTGACTGTTTTTGTGGGAACGAGATCAGTCTGTTCTTTGAGTGCCAGTCCGGTATAGGACCAGGGACAGGCGGCGACTTCTTCCGGCGTGCCTTCGACCAGAATGGTGCCTCCCCCTTCGCCTCCTTCGGGGCCGAGATCAATCACCCAGTCGGCGGTTTTAATCACATCCAGATGATGTTCAACCACAAGCACCGTATTGCCGGCGTCCGCCAGGTGATGCAGAACCTTGAGCAGCAGCTTCACATCGGCAAAATGCAACCCGGTCGTCGGCTCATCCAGCAGATAAAAGGTACTGCCTGTGGAACGTTTTCCCAGTTCGCGGGCCAGTTTCACCCGCTGGGCTTCTCCGCCGGAGAGGGTCGGCGAGGGTTGTCCGAGTTTCAGATAGTCCAACCCCACATCGTGCAGAGATTCAAGCAGTTTTAAGATTTTGGGCACATTCTGAAAATGTTCGATCGCCTGCTGAATGTCCATCTCGAGCACTTCAGCGATGTTTGCACCTTTATAGCGGATCTCGAGTGTCTCATGATGAAAGCGGCGGCCTTCGCACACCGGACAGGGGACCCAGACATCCGCCAGAAAGTCCATCTCCAGTTTATTGGCGCCGTGTCCTTCACAGGCTTCACAGCGACCGCCGGGCACATTGAAACTGAAACGCCCCGCTTTATAACCCCGCATCCGGGAATCGGGGAGCTTCGTATACAGGTCCCGAATCAGATCGAATACCTTCACGTAAGTCGCGGGATTGGATCGGGGTGTGCGGCCGATGGGGGACTGATCGATGTCAATGGCTTTATCGATCAGTTCCAGTCCGGTCACACTCTGATGTGACCCGGGATTGCCTTTGCCTTTGTTGACTTTCTGATTCAGAACCGGCCAGAGAATGTCATTGATGAGAGAACTTTTCCCGGACCCGCTTACGCCCGTCACGCAGATCAGCCCCTTGGTGGGGATGCGGGCGGTGATGTCTTTGAGATTATGATGTTTCGCCCCTTTAATCACAATCGAATCTTTTTTGACGAGCGACCGCCGCTGTTCAGGGATCTCGATCTTCTCTTTACCGGCGAGAAACTGTCCGGTGACGCTCTCTTTTGCTTTGAGAATTTTCTGATACGAGCCTTCTGCAACGATGTAACCGCCACGCACACCAGGGCCGGGTCCGAAGTCCACAATGTGATCGGCGGCGCGCATCGTTTCTTCATCGTGTTCGACAACGATGACGGTATTGCCCTGATCGCGCAGGTCACAGAGACTTTCCAGCAGCATCGTATTGTCGCGGGGATGCAGGCCAATTGAAGGTTCATCCAGAATGTAGACGACACCCACCAGGCCACAACCAATCTGCCCGGCGAGGCGAATTCGCTGACTTTCACCGCCGGAAAGTGTGGGCGCGGTGCGATCCAGCGTCAGGTAATTCAAGCCGCAACGCAGCAGAAACCCGAGTCGGCCACGAATCTCTTTGAGGACTTCGTCGGCGATCAGTAAACCGGTTTCGTCCAGGTCCAGTGTTTCAAAGAAACCGGCGGCTTCTTCAATACTGAAAGCACAAACCTCGGGCAGCGTTTTTGAACTGTGTGTCTGTTTGCTGGTGTATGCATCACTGAGAGAGGTAATGCGCACGTGCCGGGCCTGCGAATTCAGACGCGTGCCCTGACAGCTCGAGCATTCGACAAAGTCCATGTATTTTTCGAGCTGTTTCCGCCGCATGGGATTACTGGTTTTGCGATAACTTTCCAGCAGCTCTTCGACGTAGCCGTCCCACGTGCCCCCATGTTTCCAGATGCCCCCCGAATGCCTCCAGCTGAAGGTGATATTACGATCGCCGGTACCGTACAGAAACTGCTGTTGAGCGGCGTCAGGCAGTTCGTTCCAGGGAGTTTTCAGGAAGCTGGCTTCAGGCAGATTCAGATCGTTTTCAATCGAACGGGCCACGCCATTATAAATGTGGCGGCGCCACTTACCGACTTTGCTGAGCGGGCCCAGCAGTTCGAAAGCTCCTTTTTGAATCGACACGGTCTCTTTGGAGATCAACGCATCGAGCGGAAAATCATACCGCATGCCCAGCCCGTTACATTCACCACACATCCCGAGGGGACTGTTGAAGCTGAACAGCTGCGGCGTGGGTGGTTCATAACTGATGCCACAATCGGTACAGGCATAGCGGGAACTATAGAGTTTGTCCTGCAGACGTTCTTCGCTCTCACTGCTCTCTGTTTTTTTAGAGACTTCGGTGGCAACAATCAGGGTGCCGTTCGCCAGTTTCAAGGCGAGTTCCACGGACTCCGCCAGGCGGGCTCGACTGACTTTGCCGGCGACGAGTCGGTCGATCACCACTTCGATCGTATGACGCATCTGGCGGTCGAGCTGCAACTGGTCTGAAAGTTGAATAATGCGACCATCCACGCGGGCCCGCAGAAAGCCCTGTTTGAGTAAATCGTCAAACAGGTCTTTGTATTCCCCCTTCTGCTGCTGAATCAGCGGCGCGAGAATGGAATACCGGGTCTTATCGGGGAGTACCGCGATCGAATCGATAATGCGTTCACTGCTCTGCGAGCTGATTGGTTTGCCGCAATTTTCGCAGAAGCCCTGCCCGACGCGGGCAAACAGGACGCGGAGGTAATCGTAGATTTCGGTGATCGTCCCCACGGTACTGCGGGGATTGCGTCCGCTCATTTTCTGCTGAATGGAAATCGAGGGTGCCAGCCCGGAAATCGCATCGACTTCGGGTTTGGGCATCTGCCCGAGAAACTGGCGTGCGTAACTGGACAGTGATTCGACGTAGCGCCTTTGACCTTCTGCATAGAGCGTATCAAAGGCGAGTGAACTTTTACCGGAGCCACTCACGCCGGTCATGACGATCAGCTGATTGCGGGGGAGGCGCACACTGACATTCTGCAGATTGTGCTCACGGGCACCGGTAATAATGATATCTTTTTGTGACATGGACCGCGTTATACCAATCGGCTGATGCCGCGCTGAAAATCGCTGTTGGAATGAAATCAAATCGAACGCATGGCATTCAAAACCGGGTTACAGCAACCCGCCGCCGAATGTGTCTTCCTCTTCTTCAGCAGGCTGCGGGAGCTCTGCTTCCGCGGGAGTCGGGGGCGCTGCTTCTGGCTCCTCAGTGGGAGTTGTTGAAGCCACTTCAGTTATAGAGTGATCGGCAACATTGTCAACCGGCTGATCGACGGGTGTCTCAACGGGCGCCGTATCCGGCTCATCAATTGAGCGGGCAGCAGCAGCGGCACGTTCGGACGAGGACTGATCGTGTGCAGACGGCTCATAGTATTCGAAATGGAACGGATCCCGATACCGGCTGCGTTGCTCTTCGACCAGTTGCATAAAGACGGTTTTGCCGTCCACTTCAACCGATTTTGCAACTACGTTTCCGCTCAGGCGGATCGTCTGCCCGGTCTGGGGGCATTTCCAGAGCCGTCTGACATCAAGATCCAGCTTTAATCCGGGGCCTTTCATAGTACTTTTCGCTTTGCTGCTGGAGGTCCAGAAATCAACACTTTTCAGAATTGCCTGACTACATTACACTCTCGTCACTTCTAAAGATAGCTGATCCCGTATGCCCGGTTCAATTGCTGACGTGAAAATAATTGCAGCGAAAATTCGTTTGTTCATTAAATCAAGGTTTATTGATGTCCCACTCCGAACAGCCCGTCACACAAACGACACCTAAGTTTCCTGCAAAATCGGATCTGATCCAGGTCGGTCGCGGACTGTTAATGGGAGGCGCCGACATCATTCCCGGTGTATCCGGGGGGACCGTAGCTCTGATCCTGGGAATCTATCAACGTCTGGTGACCGCGATCAGCCACTGCGACGCCCGGCTGTTTCAGTTGCTGGCGAAACGACAATGGTCTGACGTCGCAGTGCATCTGGATCTGCGGTTTGTGCTCCCGCTGGGTGTGGGAATTCTGACGGGTGTGGTCAGCCTGGCCAGCCTGATGCATTATCTGCTCGATTATCATCTGCAGTTGACGCTGTCTGTGTTCTTCGGCCTGATCCTGGCTTCAAGTTACCTGGTCGCACAGATGGTCAAACGCTGGACGGTTTTAAATGTGCTGGCGTTTCTGGCATCGCTGGCAGGCGTCTATATCCTGGTCGGCGAACATTCGATTCAGCCTCCCGAGGGGAACCTGTATGTCTTTTTCTGTGGGATGATTGCCATCTGTGCGATGATCCTGCCGGGGATCAGCGGTGCCCTGATTCTGATCCTGCTGGGAAAATATCATGATGTCACAGGCCTGCTGAAAACGATCCCGAAAGAATTGCTCAAGGGAAACATCGACTGGAGTGGCCTGGTAACGGTATTTGTCTTTGTTCTGGGCTGCCTGATCGGACTGATTCTGTTCAGCAAGGTATTGCGCTGGCTGTTGCACAACTATCATACATTGACGATGGCGGTGTTGTGCGGCCTGATGGTGGGCTCGCTCAGACGAATCTGGCCATTTAAGGTGGATGTGACTCCCTACACTGCCGACCAGGCTCCGGAAATGGTTCCGTTCAAGCATCGGATCTATGAAAATGTCTGGCCCGCAGCATTCGACGGTCAGTTCTGGACATCAATTGTGTTAATCATCGTCGCCGCCATCTTAATCTGGGGGCTGGATTATCTCTCTCAAAAATATGCGATGCACGGAACGTCCGAACTCTGATCGACTCGCGATTACTTTTTGCCATCATCCTGGGGGTAGAGTAACACGCGATCGTGGCATAACAGGATCAGATCTTTTCGATTGTCACCGGTCAGGTCGGCAATGACTGCCTCCCGTGGATCCGAGCCCGACTGGTTAGATCGGGAAAATGTTTTCTCTTCGAACACTTTGAAGTTCAAAGCATGCTTCAGGCCTGCCTGTTCCTGGAAGTTCAGAATTTCCACCTGATGCGTGCGTAAATCCAGGATGACAACATCCGAGTGCCCGTCGCTGTTCAGATCGCCGGCCACGGAGTCGGTGAAATAGGCCTGCGGAATTTTGGATTCGTATGAGGCGACATCTTTCAGGGTGGGAGGCGTCTGACCTGAGTAGAGGATTCCGAACTGGCCGCGACCAAACAACACGAGATCAGGCAGTTGATCTCCATTCAGGTCAGCGACATGCGCGGACAGGAAGGGAAACTCGCCGATTTCCACTTCCTTCCAGGGACGATAGACGTTCGCATCTTTTCGCAGGATGCGCAGTTTCTGTACTCCCAGATCGATCAGCACGATTTCATCTCCGGGTTCGCCATCCAGGTTAATGTTGACGGCTCCGACCACGCGGGCTTTGCTTTCGGGGGCATTAAACTGATCGAGCACCTGCCACTGATTATCCGAATTCAAAACCAGTCTACGGGCAAAATTGTTCTGCGCGGTCAGAATCCAGTCCCGTTTCGGGCCGCCGATAAAAATGGATTCCGGCTTGATCTCATCCAGGTTGATTCCCCCGGAAGGGGTAATCAGCTGCGGCGTCTGTTTAGGCGTGAGGGTGATCATTTTGGGAGAACGGGAGAGCCCGTAAAACGCCATCAGTTCAAAAACTCCGTCGCCGTTGGCATCGAGTTTGACTAATGATTTCGGGTTTTCCAGGTTGGGCGGATTACTGGGAAAAGAATAATCGGCCCAGGTTCCATCCGGATTCAGTTTCAATGCCTGGAGTTTATACTGATTGGAGTCCACCCTGGAGATATAGATTAATTCGGGCGACTGGTTGCCGTCCAGGTCGGCCATTTCGAAGGCAACCGGCTCCCCTTTCACCGGGAGAATTTTGGGAAACGAGAGTCGCTGATTTTCAAACGAACTGACGCCGATAATTTTTTCCCGTTCGCTGAGGACGAACACTTCTGCCCGTCCGTCGCCGTTGACGTCTTCAACGCGTAACTGTTCTACTCCGAGAAGTCCCGGGTAGGTCTGTCCCAGATCCAGGCCACGATCTTTGGCCTGCAGGTAGACCAGCATCTGTGCGGTTTCCGGGTCGGAGACAACAACGTCGGTAATTCCGTCGCCGTTAATGTCTCCCAGATCGAAGCCGCGATTCCGCCCCGAACCCTCTTCACCGAAACCGTACATAGTCAGTCGCTTGGAAAGGTCTCCGTTTTGCGTCGACGATTTTTCCAGCTGCTGAATTCTCATTCTGCCGGTCTGCGAATCGATGGTGAGAATTTCTGAACCTGCTTTGCCATCGATGTCTGCTAAAGTGACCGAGCGGGGATTGGACAGTTCAAACCGGATTTCCGGTCCCAGGTTGCCATCTGGTTTCTGCAGACGGGCACAGAGCATCTGATCTTTGCCGTCGCGTGTGGCGTAAGTAAAATCGTTGCGTCCATCCCCATTCAGATCGGCGATGGCCGCGAGCCCGAGCTTGGGTGATGTATTCAGAATCGGACGCGGCGTTTTCAATACGCCGTTCTGATCCTGCAGAATGACATAAGTATGGTTCGTTCCCAGAACGATCAAATCGGTTTTCTGATCGTGGTTCAGATCGCCGGCGGCAATCGTCCACTGCGTCGGCTGCAGGTCTGCCAGCCGGATACGTTTGCGGTCGGACCACTCTCCTGTTTTGGTCTGATAGCGAATGATCAGTCGGTCCGGCAGGGCCAGGTAGGCCAGATCATTGAGCCCGTCTCCATTGAAGTCCCCCACTGTCAGTGCTGAAATGGAGACATCGACGGGAATTTTGATGTGTTTTAAACGTGCATCACTGGGAATCCCGTTGACTTCGTCTGTCATTTCATCGGGAGAGACTTTTTCGCCGGGAGCACGTTGCTGCAGGACATCGATGCGGCTGTTGCTGTTGTCAATCAGAATCAGATCATTCAGCCCATCTCCGTTCAGATCCTGGGCCAGCATATTGGCGGACCGGTCGGAGAGCTTGAAAAGTTCCAGCGGTTTAAAGCCGTAAGAATCTCCCAGCTTCACTTTATCGTCTGCGTAAACAGGCGGTTGTGCACCTGCGATACAATAGACTGCCAGCATTGTCAGGCAGAGCATTCTGATTGATTTGCTTGAGCCGATTAACATCCTGTCTCCTTGCGGTATTTCCAAACTGCGGCGAGTTGAATTTTCAAGTTTGCCTGTGTGTTTCGATCAGCATAACCAGAATCATTACTGGACGCGAATCTCGAAAGGCATAATTGTGAGTGACTTTTCCCGTGCCAGTAAATTGATCAGGTCCATTTTTTTCAATTGTTCAGACAACCCCGGAGCCAGGGAATCCAGCATGCGTGAGATCTGTTTATGCTGTTGCGTATCGCCGTCAACCGGGCCAAAAATCTGCTCGAACGGACTGGTCGGTCGGGGGAGAATCAGTTTTTCGAACTTCTCGCCTTCTTTGATTTTCCCCAGTTTGCGGGCATGATCGATGGCTTCATCGAGTGTTCCCAGCTGGTCTACCAGGCCGAGTTTCAGCGCCATCTCTCCGGTATAGACCCGACCTCGTGCGAGGGCTTCCAGTTTGTTGTAATCCATTTTGCGGCCGGCGGCGGCTTTTTCGGTAAACTGTTTGTAGATCGCGTTCAGCATGCCCGTGACGGCGACGCGTTCCGATTCCGTAAAACCATTCAGCGGGCTGAAGGTTCCACTGTTGCTGCCACGTGAAATGACGCTGGTCGTAATCCCGATTTTCTTATAGAGACCTTCAATCGCCAGTTTGCCGCCAACAACGCCAATCGAACCCGTCAGGGTCCCCGGTTCGGCAAAGATGCGTTCTGCGCCCATGGAGATGTAGTAGCCTCCGCTGGCGGCGACATCACCCATGCTGACGACGATCGGTTTGCCGGCTTCTTCGAGTGCCCGCCACATCAGATCGCTGGCCAGGGCGCTGCCTCCCGGGCTGTCGACGCGGACCACGATCGCTTTGACCTGGTCATCGTCGGCTGCTTTATGAACGGCTTTGATAAAAGTATCCGAGCCCAGAACGTTGCCTCCCAGCAGACTTCCCTGTGCAGAGGAACCGGACATGATGGCCCCCGTGGCATAGATGACGGCGATCCGCGGTCCGGAGCCGATGCGCTGTGAGGAATCGATGCCGGCCAGCAGGTCCATCAGTTTGATCAGTCCCGCGATGCCAGAGAAATCGGTGTCAGCCCGTTTTTTCGCATATTTTTTGATCAGCTTGACTTCGTTTTTACTGTCCTCTCCCGTGAGCAGTTTGGGGAGTTGATCTTCATAGGCAATGTGATCAATCAGTCCGAGTTTCTTTGCTTCGGCAGCCATATATGGACCGCCGTTGATAGCAGCCTCGACTTTTTCAGCGGATAACCCCCGGGATGCGGAAATCATACCGGTGATCTGTCCGAAGTAATTATCGAGCAGTGCTTCCATTTCTTCGCGAAAGGCTTCACTCATTTCGGTACGTGTATAGGGTTCAGCAGCCGACTTGTATTTGCCGACCCGCAGAATATCCGGTTTGATATCGAGGATGTCGAACAGGTTCTTATAGAAACTGACTTCCGCACGCAGCCCCAGCAGGATCAGTGAAGCGGACTCGGGCATCACGATCTGATCACAGGCAGACGCGATCAGGTAATCTTTGGTCATGCCCGTTTCAATCCAGGCAAAGACCTTCTTGTCGCTCTTGCGGACTTTCTGAATCGCCTGTCGCAGTTCGTTCAATTTGGCCCAGCCGAGTTCGGTCCCTTTGAAATGCAGTACGACGCCGGTCAGCGATTTATCCTCCGCCGCCTTTTCCAGCCGGGAAACGACTTTGGAGAGTGACTCGGTGACGTCGCCAAACAGGCCGGGCATCTGCGGCCCTTCGGGATAGGACCCTTTGATGACCATATGGGCCCAGTTTTCACGGGTTGGCTTGGCTTCCTCTTCTTCTGCAGCAGAAACAGAATTTTGAGTGAGAATCAGCGCACAGCCAAGAAGCAATGCCACGAGGAACCAGCGACTTTTATGAACAGGCATCGACATCAGAAATCTCCAGAACAGGGACGTATGTATTGTTTGCAGAACCAGAATCGTTGTGATGCAGCAGGAGAGATCACTCTGGAAAACGTTAAATTCGGATTAACCGCTATAAGCAGTCTAAGTGGAACGACAGGCTACGGTCAAGAAAGAGTTGACTGATGCTCCCGTTATACGCACTGAAATGTGATTGCTTCAGAAAATTCCTGCGGGAAAAACCAAAAAGTGTTGTCAGAGGATGCTTGATTTGTCACACTGGAACCGCTGGTTTCTCGCGTGATCTCTGGTCACTGCTCCGTTCCCTGTACTCACTGTGGTTTTACAAACATGTCCGTACGTACTTTTCTGCTGTCACTGATCTGCGTTGTTTCACTCTCGAGTTCCCTTTCTGCACAGGGACTGATCTGGGAACTGCCCGCTGATGGCTCCTGGGTCCGCTTTGAAGGGACCTATGAAAAAGAGATGCCAGGGCCGGAATCGAACGATTTGAACATCAAACTGCAGTGGACGCGACATCTGGTCATCAGTTCTGTAGGCTCTGAGATGGCAGAATACGAAGGCGCACAGACCGCCTGTCGCTGGCTGGAATTTAAATGCATCACCGGAAAATCAACGGAATCGGGTGTGGCTCCTGGAGTTTCCGGCCCGCGCATTTATAAGGTGCTGGTTCCTGAAAAAGCGATCAGCGGTGACATCAAAGAGACGATTGGCAAAAATGAACTGCCGATTACGTTTCTGCCGATCGTCCGCGGCTATCGCAAAACCGGTGACCGACCTGTCGAACCACTCAAAACCAATGTACTGCGTTTCTACCCCATGATCACGATGCTGGAACACTATACCCAATGGGATTCTGTCGGAGAGCCTGGCAGCGTGGAAACACCGGCTGCGACTGTCTCCGCGCGGGAGTACCAGGGGACCTTCATCAGCGAAAGCACCACAACCCGCTCAAAAAACGAAGGAAAAATCTGGCGCACTACAGAAATTCCGTTCGGCGTCGCCAAATGGTCTGTTGTGATTACACGCGAAACCAAGGGGGGAACCCGGCCTCGCACCGAGTTCAAGCAGACATCCCTGATTCAGGTGAACATGTCAGCTCACGAAGTGGGTAAGAACGCCGAGAGCGAACTGCCGGCTTCTCGCTGAACACGGGCGGCCCCACGCCAGATTGACGCTGCCCTGTCCTGCCTGACCCGATTTCAGGCCAGATTCCTGTTCGATTTGCAAACTATGCCACCCGAGACTTGACGCTGTCCTCACAGGTGAAAAGAATCAGATGTTTACGAACATCTTTGCTTCCCGCGTGTCTGCGTGGGGGAACTTTCGAGATCTGATATCGGTTTTCAGATCCATCTACTTTTATTCATTCAGAGAACAAAGATCACCATTATGTCGATGCAGCTCTCAGCTACTGTTCAGAAACTCAAGCCATCCGCGACCATTGCCGCTGCAGCAAAAGCCAAGGAATTGAAAAGTACCGGCGTCAAAGTGTATGAGTTCACCCTGGGAGAGCCAGACTTCACCACACCCGCTCATATCTGCCAGGCGGCAAAAGACGCCATGGATGCCGGCCAGACACATTACACCCCGGCAGCGGGTACTCTCGAAGTCAAACAGGCAATCTGCGATGCTTACCAGCGCGATTATGGTTTGAGCTATCAACCAAATCAGGTGGTCGTTTCTAATGGTGCCAAGCATTCGATTCATAATGTACTGACCGCCTTGTGTGGACCCGGGGATGAAGTCATCATCCCGACTCCCTACTGGGTCAGCTATAGTGCCCTGGTCGAACTGACAGGTGCGACTCCCGTAATGGTGGAAACATCAGAAGAGAGCGGCTTCTGCATGAACGCAGAACAGTTTGCTGCCGCCATCACTCCCAAAACCAAACTGATGATGCTCAACAATCCCTGCAACCCGACCGGAGCCGCCTACCCGGTGGAAACACTGGAAGCGCTGGCGAAAGTCGCCGTGGAAAAAGATGTGGCGGTGCTCTCAGACGAGATCTATGAAAAACTGATCTACGATGGTTCTGAATTCCGCAGCTTCGCTTCCTTCGGTCCGGAAGTCGCAGAACGAACGATTATTGTGAGTGGAGTCAGCAAAGCTTACGCGATGACCGGCTGGCGAATCGGCTGGACACTGGCGAGCCCCGAACTCACTGCCGCGATGACCAAGCTGCAGAGTCAGGAAACATCCAATCCCTGCAGTATCAGCCAGGCCGCGACGATTGCCGCGTTATCCGGTCCCCAGGAAAGCGTCGCCGACATGCTGACCGCGTTCAAAGAACGCCGTGCTTATGTCCTCGAACGCCTGCGCAAATTCCCGGACATCAGCTTCGCCGAACCAGGGGGTGCGTTTTACGCCTTCTTCAACGTGAGTGCCCACTTCAATAAACCGCTGGGAGGCGGCAAAGTCGTGACCGACTCCAGCGAGTTCTGTACCGCGTTACTGGAAGAAGCACACGTGGCACTGGTGACCGGCGATGCCTTCGGTGCTCCCGGTTATGTTCGTCTGTCATTTGCGACGGATCTGAAAACACTGGAAGCCGGCCTGGATCGCATCGAGCAGTTCCTGTCACCGGCTTAACAGTACTGTTCTGAGACAACAAAAAAACACCATCCCGATTTCTCAGGATGGTGTTTTTTGTTTTCACTGATACTCAGATCAGACCAGGGTCTTGATCTTAGTACTGTCCCCAGCCGTAAGGCAGTTCGCCGACAATGATACCGGGATAGTAGATACCATTGGCGTCGCCGGTAGTCGTGTAAGGATTCCCGTCCAGTGTGAAGATCCCTGTGTCTCCCGAGCTGTCAACACGGAAGGTACTGGCTCCTGTACCGGAGTAGAGGAAGTTTCCTGCCCCCGGATCGTTCAGGTTTGGAATACGGGCAGCCAGACGTTGAGCATTACGACGTCGTGTTGTCGAAGTAAATGGCCCGTCGAACGGAACACTGGTCGTATTCAAACGAGATTTGAAGGTATCAGCATTAGCGTAGAAGGCACCGACATTTGTTGTATCGGATGAGATGATCGTGTTATTATCCCACAACAGGTCCAGTCGAGCGAGCGCATCTGACTGGAAAGTATTGATGACGGTCGGATCTGTCGTGGCTCCCCAGGTTCCGGCTGTTGCAGCGGGATCAACCGTTGAGGTAAATGATTCAAAGTAGACATCGTCACCCAGGTTACCCGTCAAGGTGGTATTTGTGACGGACATGATCACACCAGATGTAACAAAGTTACCCGCACCATCGCTGGCAAAGCCCCCGCCGTATTGCGAACCACCAGTTCCGGTGAAGGATCGAGTGGTACCGACGCGGACGACCAGACCAGTGGTACCGAAGCCACTGTCGCGACCGTTGTCGATGATCTGGTTATTATCCATATCCATTCTCAGATAGACATCCTGGAAGAGACTTCCGTCCGAAGCCAGGGTCGTGGTAGAAGGATCTGTCTGATTCTGTGTGAGCGATGCCGTGTAGACTACATACACCCCTTCGAGGCGGTTTTCATTCACGATGTTATTGTTAAAGTCGATGTTGATGGTCGAAGCAGAGCCACCTAAACCAGGTCGGGCCAGAACATCGAAGCCACGCCCGCCGTTGAAGTCGATGATGTTACCATCAATATTCAGGTCAAAAGTACCTGACAGGACATTCATAAATTCGATACCGTCTCCCCCGTTCCGGGTGATATCGTTGTTCGCGATTGTCGTGTTATTATAGCCGAGCAGATCCAGATCGATACCGGCGACCGTGTTCTCTGCGATGTAGTTGCGGGCGATCGTAAGTGTTCCGGCATCTTCGACAGCGATACCGTCTACACCGTTGTTCACGATCATGTTACCCAGCGAAGAATCTGCCGCATCCCCGATGACGAGTGAATCGGAAGCCGCTTCGAGGTGGATTCCGTCTCCGCCGTTTTCAGCAATGTAGTTGCGGGTCCAGGCTCCGGTTATTCCACGTGTGTCAAATACGGAATTGGTAAGCTCTGTTGTCATAATACCATGCAGAGTGTTACCCGTGATCGTATTGCTGTCCATGTTGGCAGACAGAACAGCATCCGCTTCGACCCGGAGATCAATCCCCGACTGACCATTGTTTGTAACGGTGTTGTTATTAACGGTATAGGTGTCGGTCTTATTCGCTGCAGAGGCGGTCAGATCGATACCATTCAATGTGTTTGCTGTAGAGGTATTGTACCTGATATTGATATTGGTCATCACAGCATCAGAAGTCCGCGCCATCTCAATACCGTGGCCTGCATTGGTTGTAAACAGGTTTCCGTAGTCAGATGTGCTGCCACCGATTGTGATGTTGTTGATGGTACCGAAGTCACCCAGATTGTTCCCGGTGACGGTCATCAACAGACCGGATGCAGCACTGTTCTGGATGATACTGCGTTGAATGGTGCTGTTCGTTAAGGTGGCAGTATCCCGCACGATAAATCCGACACCCTCGCCGGTAAACTCACTGTTTAAAGTAGTGTCATAAGTGGTATTAAAGTTGTGCTGATCAATGTCAACCCGGTTGGTTGTGTTCCCGATTAACAGCAGTCCGATATGGGCATCGCCGTTGTCCTGGAACGTATTGGTCAGAGAGTTATCAATGGCTGCCAGGTCTCCAAACGACAGGGTCACACCGCCATTACCTCCGACAGTCGTTGTACCATCGACGGTACCACCGACACCAAAACTGGCACCGTCATCATCTGGTAAATCCGGAGCGCGACCGATAAAGGTGTTCCTGTAGATGGATGCCGTCGTGCGGACATCGCTGGAACCAAACAGGATACCAGCCGTTCCAGTCGTAGTACGATTGAAGTTGTTTGAATCAATGGTACCCAGCGTATTGACGGCAGTATCGGTTCCGCCCAGGGCGGCTCCCCCGATAAACATCCCGGCTTCGGTATTATTGCTGAAGTCATTCTCAGAGATCAGCGAGGTCGTGAAGACACCGCCGGTGTTGTTCACAATGCTCATCCCGTGTCGGGTGTTGCCGGTGAAGTTATTGCTGCCGATGGAAGGTGAACCAAAGCCGGTCAGGTCAATCGAACCGGTGGTCAAAGTAAATGCCAGACCATCCTGCGTATTGCCGGTCGCGGAGTTATTGATGATACTCCCGCCGATAGCACCATCGTTTGTTGTATTCAGGCTGATACCGTTCTGGGTGTTACTGCTGAAAACGTTGGTGGTTGAGTTGGCATTACCGATATTCAGATTGATGGCAGATCCAGCGCCATCCGATGTGGCTACAAAGCCGTCAACACCGTTGTTGCTGGCGTTGATGTTTGTCATTCCCAGGTTGTCTCCGCCATCTGATAATGCAGACAACGTACCACCTGCAGTGGTATTGAAGGCAATACCATTTCCGGCATTGTTACTGGCTGTGACTGTATCAAAGCTGTTAAATGTAACGGTACTTGCATTGGAATTGACTACTAAACCACTTGTGGTGGCGTTCGTATTGTTACTGAAGGTGTTTCGGGCAAAATCCGTGTTGATTGTCGCCCCGCCATCGGCAGTCATGATCATGCCGGTACCGTTGCTGGTTGCAGTATTACCGGTGATACCCAGGGTGGTCACTCCATCGGCGGCAGTCCCTACGCCATCAATCGAGCTTCCGCCATTTGCAATGATTTCGAACCCGGTTCCTGTTCCTGGCGGAACAACTCCCAGATTATTCGTGGCCGTATTGTCATGGAATGCCAGTTCCATGGTCCCTGCTGTTTGTGTGATGCGGGCACCGTGTAAGGAATTGGCACCGTCACCTGTGAAGGTGTTACTGGAGAGTACACCGGTTTCACTGGCCGTATTGACAACATCCACACCGCGGTTATACAGCACGAAGGTATTGCGGTTGATATCAAAACCACGTGTTCCCGCTGAATAGATACCGTAGTTATGCGGTAAACCAGCCGTTCGCACGCCGCTGATGTTGAAACCGGATACTTCCCAGGCGCCTCCCTGTCCGACGACCACTGCGCCCGCTGATCCACCCGCCCCACTCAGGTTGGTGAGTGTGGGAAGACTGGCAGCGGGGTTGTAACCTGGCAGAGTGATACTGACGACATTTCCATCGTTGTCGAGTGTATTGAAGCTGTGCACGACCGCTTCACTCAACAGACGCTGACCGGTAGTTCCACCGATTCCCCCGCCGTTATCCAGCAGAGTAATCTGACCATTCAGGTTCAGTTCGTTACCGTCCTGCACGAAGATGATATCTGTTGCTGCAGTAGGCGGTGACGCGTTGTAGGCGGCAACCGAACCGAATGGTGTTTCATAAGTACCATCGCCGGCGGCACCGAAATCCGGATCGATGTGTGCTACGGTGTATGGCAGGCCATCATCAGGATTGATCGCCAGCTCATTTGTCGTTGTCTGTTTCACGTTTGCCACGACGCGGTAATTACGATTCATAGGCTGATACATGCGTTGCTGCAGAGTTTTTGGCCGCATCCACTTGTCGGAACGACCTTCTGGAATGGAGAGCGTCACATTCATCCATGCGTTGGAACCGAATACGGAATCCTTGGCATAGCTGACACTCATCTGCCACCAGTCATTAATATTGGCTTCTGCACGGAACTTGGCACCTGCGGCGCTTTTGTCGTGATCTGAGTTGTAGTAGTAACCGCCGACATAGCCATCAATGCCGAATTTCCCGAGGACCGGCAGCGGACCACCGACTTCAGCATCGACACCACCGTATGACGATTCAGACCGTCGTGTGCGATTCAGATAAATTCGATCTGTCTGGAAGTAGGCACTTCCTGACAGATTGTTCGAGATGATGATCTCATTATTATTGATGGGAAAATAACCGTTCACGCGTGTAGTCAGATACTGGCCGATGACTTCACCACTCAGACCAAGCTGATGGTAATCCTGATAGTGCCCGTCATCGTAGTCGTACCAGCCGGCGACCGTGAAGATTTTATCCAGATTGTCGTTGTAAGCACGCCAGCCAGCACCCAGGTTGACACCGCCGGCACCCTGGTCTGTCACCATGGCCCGCAGATCAAGGAAGAGCATGCTCTGCTCAGGATTGATCGTGAAAGGCATTAAGACGCCCAGGTTTGAATAACCATCGTCGTAACCGATACCACCACCAATGCCTTTATCCAGGCGGAAGAGGGGATGGAACGCATCGACGTCCACAGGCTGATAGCCGGTCCCGTTATCGACGAATTCATTCACTTCCATGGTGCGGGGATCAGGATATCTGTAAGGAGCATACCCCTGTAATTCGTCCTGGTAACTGACATCCTTCATGTTAGTAAAACCGGGAACATCATTTCTCTGGACTGTGTTCGCAGGAATAAAATCATGCCTGAACACACCGGAAGAAACGTTCCCCACGATAGCAGAACCTGCTGGCTCACCAATCGTCGCATGTCCCTCTGTTTGATTACCTTCAGCGGGGGCTGGATCTGCAAAAGCAGACACCAGTACGTACTGAGAGGCTAAAAAGAAGCAGGCCAGGCTGACACTTAATTTCTTCATCGAATGCTCCAACGTCGATGTATAACTCGTCTCTTACGATTTCAGACGATCAACTTCGTTCCTCATCCTCTCCCGATCTGGCACTCTCAGGATATCTGATCCTTTAGTGTGCAAAACCGGTCGAAGCGAACAGGCGGGTGAAACCCGGTCCATTCTGCCACTCATCCCCGGTCGGCTGTAAAGCTATTCCGATTATCCGGGTACAAGCGGTTATTCTGATCTTTCGGAATAATCGCATTGTGAAGTTGAGACGAAATATGCTAATCGCAAGTACGGTTAGAAAACGCAGAGGGGAAGAACTCAAATCACGCCGTCCTTAACAAAGCGCAAGCACATATGATTCAAGGATTTATAGATTTTTTAAGCGAGCCCTTGAGAGGCAGGGCCGAGAGGAATCTGATTAAAAAATTAATCAATAATTTTAGGGCGAAAAACGTGGTTACCAGCGATCAACAAATGAAATTACGAACACTATCTCTGGTAACGATTCACCGTTCGGCACAACTTAGTAAACTTAGGTTGCTTGCGACCGACAGTAAATTTCACTCAAACCAGATTGTGTCAGCCTCCCATCTTCCGTTGACGGGAAGCAGGGTTGTCAGAGTGCGACCGTTTTTCATTTTGATTTTTGCCTGCAGCGATCCGTCGATTTCCAGAATTTCGATGTCGTGGACAAGTTCATCTGGTTTGGCGGATTCAGCCTGTTCAGTAGCCTGTTTGAGTGATGCTTTCGTGATGAACTTTCTGACCCGTTCCGTAAAATAAGGCTTCATCGCCGCCACATCCCCGTCACGGATATACTGCAATTGCTTCTCGATAATTTCTCTCGATTTCTGTTTGAGCTGATCTGCCAGTTCCTGTTTCTGAGCAGCCGTCAGTTTTGCAGTTTCAGGATGAGCCAAAATAAGTTGCGCTGACTTCAACCTGTTGATCCACTGCTCACGATCGGCTGATTTGAGCGGCTGCTTTCGAATGACATATGCCAGTCGGTGCATGTCACGGCTGCCGCGCACGACTCTGCTGATTTCATGTTGTGCGGGCGTTTTGTCACCTTTTGCAACCCGCCATTCATACAGGATATCATCCTCGCCATCCTCTATCACATTCCACTCTTCCAACTGGTAAGACTTTTCAACCAGGGACTTCATCCGGTTCATCATATCCCTGGCTGATAACTGCTCGCCGAGTTTGAACAGTCGTTGCGTGGAGAACAGTTGCTGATAGTTCTGGACGGTTTCAGGGGGAATTACAAATTCGGTCAATGCATTCGTTGAATTCATCATCCGATACCCTTCTCGCCAGGGGTCTCCCAGGTGAAATTTCATTGACTTCACTGCCACCATATCTTTCGCCGATAATTTCCGTGTATCAATCACGGCGTACAGGCTGGCATTGCGAAAGTTGAGCCACATGAAACCATAAACCAACTGGGTTTCGTCCTTATTCTCGCGCTGGCTGTCAGGTTGCCCGAGAAGTTTGAGCACTTCAACCTCCGGCGTCCCGACATTCAGAATTCCCTTGCGATCGAAAAAGCTCCAGAATTTGAGGAAGTCCTGAGCGGCCCGTTTGTTTTCGGCATCGAGCAGCACCGCTTTGCGGATCTCAATCCAACTCCTGCTGGCCTGGGAATCCTCAAGACAGGCGACGCTCAGCAGGTAATGCAGCATGCTGTTTTCCGGCTGCAATTCTATTGATTTTTCGAATTCGGTAATCGCACTTTTCCAGTCTTTCTGCTTGAGCAATGCCTGCCCCTGCTGGGCATGGGCCAATGCTTCTTTTCGTTTTTCCAGCGTTTCGGCAGACGGAGGTTCCGGCTTGACTTCGGGCCTGGCATCTTGCGCCAGACAAGCATCGGAATGCAGCAACAGGACAATCAAAATCGCCAGTGAAAGAATCAGGCAGCGGGCAGACAGGTTCCATTTCATCGCGACAAGATCCCTTCAAGTACTTTACAATACTGGCATAGAATCACTCTGGTTTAGACAACAGACAGAGCTGACTCTTCTGGACTTATTTCCGGTTTTGTTCTGACAGCAATTGTAACTCGAGCCGTCCGGTATGCCACATATAATTGGGGCCAAAACCGGCAGCCGGGCCCCAGTCATTCTCAACCGACTTTTTGAGGTACAACCGAGCCTGATCATGATGACCGAGCAGCGATTCATTTAAGCCGATATAGAGATACGCATAAAAATAGCGTTTGCTGCGTTCTTGCGCATCGATCTCCGCCGTCTCTATATTTTTCAAGACAGTTTCGGGCGTCGTCTGGCCCTGAAACATCCGATACAGATCGGGAAAGGGTTCCCGGTCATCTTTTTCATATTTAAGAAGCCCCTGTTGCGCCGCAGTGGCACCTTTGGCCTTGTATTGAGAAAAGAACCGCCAGATGCCATTCTCGCGATCAACGTTGTCAAATGAGTGATAATTTTCAAACTGTTTCGCGGCTTCTGTATACTGCTTTGCATAGTAACAGGCGATTCCCCGTCTCCAGTGAGAGGCGGAGATGGCGGGGTTCAATTCGACCATTTTGTTGTAATCGGCGACTGCTGCCTTGAAATCTCCGTTGAAGAAATGGGCATCACCGCGTCGGGAATAGAGGGTTGTCTCTGCGGGCTTCTGGCTGATTTGCTCCGAGAGTTGCTCGATCAGCTGTTTCAATTTGATTTGTAACCGGGCTGTTTCCTGAGCCTTTTTCGGATCGATGGGGGGTTCCTCCGCCTGAATTGTTAACATAAAAGTAACCAGACAGCCCCACAAACAGAGACCACTACGTAATTTCCAGTTTCGCATCAAAACTTCACTTCCCGGGAAAAGTCAACGCTGGCAGGCCGTTTCCGGTGAACCGGTCCTGTTTATATACTGTCATACTCGCAAACAGCTTGAAAGTGTGAAACAGACCGAAAAGAATAGAAAATTCTCTACCTGATCGACTTGGCGTACAGAAAAAATTCCCTATAATGGCCTGAGAAAGCTGCAAGTGATGCTATCCACTGAGCTTATCAACGAAATGGCAACGTCAATATTGCCGGGCACAAAGTCTTGCCTGATAGTGTAACGGTAGCACGAGTGACTCTGACTCACTTAGTCTAGGTTCGAATCCTAGTCGGGCAACTTGAAACGCCCTGAATCAGTTCTGATTCAGGGCGTTTTTTATGCCCCTAATGCAGACACATCGCAGTTTACACGAGTGTTACCCATGTGTCCGAACGTGCCGAGCAGGTATCGGAAGACCGGCCCTGTAATGGCACGCTTCAGCCGCGACCTCCTGCTCGCTGTGCTCGGCCCGGATTGCATCCGGGGCTCACCCGGCTTTTTCTATCAGATGAGCCGTACGGCGTTAGCCGCGGTTTTTAAACCGAGATTGGCAGGAACCGGAGTTAACGCTCTGCGGCTAACAGGGAATGTGCTCTAGCTAAAATCGATGACACTATACTCATACTGCTGCTTTTGTGTTTTCAGTTGTTAAGGATTTTTATCTGCGGGGGAGGGATGCGCATCATCTATAATGCTTTGTGAAGCATGGAAGGAGATCGTCGCACCAGCACTGTCAGACGAGCCGACCTTGGCACACGGACCGTTTGTTGTTTTCGTTATTAGCTACCACGAAAAATACGAAAACACACAAACGTTTAAGGTGGCTTTACCTTATAGGAAACGAGTGAGAGTGATGGATCGTTTTGATAATTATTTTCTTGATGAAGGTTGTAAGAGGGTGGACTCCAGGATCACGTTGTCTTCCTTGATTGATCGAAGATCTTATGCAGGGGCGTGGGGGTGTCAAGGGGAATGAACAGTTTCATGTGGCGATACAGGTTGACAGGGAGCCGATCTGCTGCGATGCCGGGGCGGTTCTGTGGTGATGGGCTGCGATGTGCGGCGACCCGCAGGCATACATCACGAACAGGTGCTGATCTGAGAACTGAAGATCTGGAAAAAAGGGGCTGTTTTACGGTGAAGATCAGGAACAAGTGTCGCGTATTTCAGTGCACTGTAAACTCGACACGCGCGCGACACAGTTCAGCGTTTATCGCTGTTGGCGCGGCGGGGTCAAGTCGAAAATGATCAGGGGGTCGGCAGAACTTCTTGCATCAATCGTTGCGGGCAACATCAGTTTCAGACTGCTTTGAGTGGCTGCTGTTCACTTAAAACCAGCAGATAATTGACAATCCCTGTTTGATCGCTGATGATAAACCATACAATATCGTTTCAATCTTCTCACCTGGTTCCTGTAGTGAAGAGTTTCATCCATGTATCGATTTCTGTTCGCGCTCAGTTTTGTTCTTCTCTCGTACCTCTGTCATAGCCATGATGTGCAGGCCGCAGACCAGCGGCCCAACATTCTGTGGATCATCGCGGAAGACATGGGGCCTGAGCTGGGCTGCTATGGAACGCCCGAAGTCAAAACACCGACACTGGATCAGCTGGCTGAAAAAGGCATGCTGTTTCAGAACGCATTTACGGTGACTCCGGTCTGTTCGACAAGTCGCTCCTCATTCATGACGGGCATGTATGCGATGGCCATTGATGCGCAGAACCATCGTTCGCACCGTGAAGGCACCAACCCTCTACCTGAAGGCGTGCGGGTCATCACCGACTGGTTCCGTCCCGCCGGCTATACGACGGCGAACATTAAAAATCTGACGAACGATAAAAAGCTGGCAAAGTTTTACAAAGGGACTGGCAAGACCGACTGGAATTTCACCTATCCCAAAGGCAAACAGCCGTTTGACCTCAAGGACTGGGACGAACTGAAACAGCATCAGCCATTCTATGCCCAGATCAATTTTTCAGAGACCCATCGCGGGGGTGCCTGGAATACGTCTCACGAACACATCGGCTACCAGGCGGACCCTGCCAAAGTTGAGATCCCTTCTTACTATCCCGATCATGCGGTCACTCGAGGCGTCTGGGCACAATATCTGAATGCGGTGATGGCGGTAGATAAAAAAGTCGCTTTCATTCTGGATTTATTGAAGCGGGACAAACTCGACAAGAATACGATTGTGGTTTTTCTGGGCGATCATGGCCGGGCGATGCCCCGCGGCAAACAGTGGCCTTACGACAGTGGTCTGCACATTCCGCTGATCATTTACTGGCCCGAAGGAAACGTGGATCTTCCCGTCCCCGCGCATTACGAGCGCGGTCAGAAAAGTGAGCAGCTGATTTCTTCTATCGATCTGAGTGCCACCTCTTTAGCAGTCGCCGGCATCTCCAAGCCTGAAAAAATGCAGGGACAGGTCTTTCTGGGCGCACAGGCAGAGCCCCCCCGCGAGTATCTGTTTGGCGGACGGGATCGAGGCGATGAAACAGTGTTCCACATTCGCACGGTGCGGGACAAACAATATCGCTACCTGCGCAACAAGTACCCCGAACGTCCGTTCCTGCAGATCAATCGCTACAAGGAAAAATCATATCCGATCATAGGCCTCTTAAGAGACTTGCACAGCAGAGGCGAACTGACTGGACCGCCTTTGAAACTGATGGCGGAGACGCGCCCCGAAGAAGAGTTGTATGATTTAGAACAGGATCCCTGGGAAACCAATAACCTGGCCGACTCCCCTGACTACCAGAAAGTCAAGCAGCGACTGGCGTCAGCGTTGAATAGCTGGATGGAGGAAATCGACGACAAAGGCCGCATTCCGGAAGACCCTGCGATTCCCGAATTCTGGGACCAACGCGCGATTCGCGTGTATTCAGAAAACCTCAAGAACCGCCCCAAAGACTGGTTCCTGAAAGACGCAGCACTGGGGCCATATAAGGTTGAAAGTAAGAAAGACGAGTAAGAATTGGACTCGTCTCATGTGCATAAAAAAACCTCAACCGGCATGATACGCTGGTTGAGGTTTTTGTTTTCAACTCGTCAATCTGCAAACGCGACTTACGCGTAGGTCAGATAACCTTTTGATTCGAGGAAGGCGACGACTTCGTCTGCGAGGTCATCGATGCCTTTGCCATCGGAATCCAGAACCAGTTCTGCTTTTTCGGGTTCTTCGTAAGGAGCATCGATACCGGTGAAACCTTTGATTTCGCCAGCACGGGCTTTCTTGTAGAGCCCCTTGGGGTCGCGGCCTTCGCAGGTTTCCAGAGACGCTTTCACGTAGACTTCGATGAATTCGCCATCACCCATAATTTCACGAACCTGATCGCGGTCTTCCCGGTAAGGAGAAATGAAGGCGGTCATCACCAGAATTCCGGCGTCGGTGTAGAGTTTGGAAACTTCACCAATGCGGCGGATGTTTTCGGTACGGTCTTCGGGAGAGAAGCCGAGGTTCTTGTTCAAACCCATGCGAATGTTATCGCCATCGAGAACAAACGTATGTTTACCCATTTCGAAGAGTTTGTGATCGACAGTATTGGCGATCGTACTTTTGCCGGATCCACTGAGACCGGTAAACCACAGGACAGCGCCTTTGTGTCCATTTTGTTTGCAGCGTTCTTCTTTAGTTACACGGTGATCATGCCAGGTCACGTTAGTGGCTTTTTGCTCGGCCATCGAGGAATTTCTCCTTGCTCATTAAAAAATATCTGTGGAAACGAAATCTATCTTTAAGCCGAAACAGAGGCCGATTCATACGTCTCTGTGGCTGTTCGGATTCAAATCTCCGGGAGGATACCGGGGCGTTCCAGGGAACGCACACGGGTTCCAGCAGTGAAAACCACACTGGAATCGGGTATCCTGAATGCATATTTGCACGATCCTAGAGAAACTGCACTCTTGATGGAAGCCCACTGATTGGGATTTTCTATGAACATTCTCGTTCCGGGCTACTGGAACTGCGGTTTTTTAGCTGTTAGAGTACGCGCAGGGGATAATTTGCGGGAAGAAATAAATCACCCTCTGGTGAAACCCCCGCTGCATCGCGATTCCCGGCTGGTGATGGATCATACACATAAACTGTTATTACCATACACATTACGCATTAAACCATCGAATTCAGAAACACAGGAACCATGTCCGACAAGGTCTTAAAACTCGGTATTCCCGCGGGAAGTTTACAGGAATCGACTGCTGAACTCTTCAAACGAGCCGGCTATGTGATCAAATTTTCGTCCCGTTCCTATTACCCGACAATCGACGATGACGAAATCGAGTGCCTGCTGATCCGGGCACAGGAGATGGCCCGTTATGTCGATCAGGGAATCCTGGACGCTGGAATTACCGGTTACGACTGGATCCTGGAAACCAACGCCGACGTGCAGGAAATCTGCGAACTGCAGTTTTCCAAAGTCAGTCGTCGCCCGGTCCGCTGGGTACTTTGTGTGCCGGAAGATTCACCAATCCAGTCGGTCAAAGACCTCGAGGGTAAACGCATTGCCACCGAGGTCGTTGGAATGACCGAACGCTACCTCGAAAAGCACGGCGTGAAAGCCAGCGTGGAATTTTCCTGGGGCGCGACCGAAGTCAAACCTCCCAAGCTGGCTGATGCGATTGTCGAAGTGACAGAAACCGGTTCTTCACTGCGGGCCAATAACCTGCGGATCGTAGAAGAACTGATGCAGAGCACAACCCGGTTCATCGCCAACAAACAGGCATACGAAGATCCCTGGAAACGCGAAAAGCTGGAAAACATCGCGATGATGCTGGAATCGTGCCTGGCTGCGGAAGGCAAAGTCTGCGTAATGATGAACGTGGTCCGCACCGATCTGGAGAAAGTGCTCAACCTGCTGCCGGCCTTGCAGAAGCCGACCGTTTCTTCCCTGTCCGATCCGGACTGGGTCGCTATCAGCACAATCATGGAAGAATCAGTCGTCCGTACGATAGTCCCCAAACTGAAAGCAGCAGGCGCGTGCGGCATTGTGGAATATCAGATTTCCAAAATCATCGACTGACGTTCGCTGGTTAAGACTGTTAACCGTCCGCTTTCTTCGCTGGATTGAAATGGATGAAGATCAGTGTCTTAAAACTCGGAGGCAGCCTGTTGGATCTCCCCGATCTGAAAGACAGGCTCTCTGAGTTTCTGGCACAGCTACAGGATCGCAGACCGCTGCTGATCTGTGGTGGTGGCAGCGCCGCCGATCTCGTACGTCACTGGGATAAAATTCACCAACTGGACGCTACCACCGCACACTGGCTGGCGATTGCTGCGATGAAGTTGAATGAACGACTGTTGTGCCAGCTAATACCGGACGCGTGCCTGGTTTCAAATCAGAATGCGGCACAACAAGCCTGGGAGCAGCATCAGATTCCCGTTCTCTGCGCAGAACATTACCTGCAAGCAACGACCTCAGCGAACTTCGCCCCCTTGCCTGCTTGCTGGGATGTAACCAGCGATTCCATCGCCGCCTGGGTGACATTGACCTGGCCCGCGGATGAATTGATCCTGCTGAAGTCGAAGGATCTACCCGCTGATTCTACAGTCGAGACACTGGCTGCCGAGGGAGTCGTAGATGCTTACCTGCCTGTGATTGCTAATCAACTGCCTGATCTGCGCTGGTACAATTTGCGAACAGATCAATTGCCGGTCGCGGCAACTACCGTAATCAGAGGCAGTAGCTTCCAGAGTACAAACGCAACGGGACCGGCATAAAGCGGACTGTCCAATAGATCGAGTAGACCACCAAAACCGGGAAGGAGTTCTGCGGAATCTTTTTTTCCGACGTCCCGTTTGATGAGCGATTCGCATAGATCACCTACGAGTCCGACCAGTCCAATGATGGCGCCAAACAGGATCGCCCACAACCAGTTGCTGCCAGACCAGAGCGGATTAAACAAAGCAGGCGTGAATTGAAACCAGAGCAGTGATCCCAGTGCCGCGCCAAAGATCGCCCCGAAGCCCCCCACCCAGGTTTTTCCCGGACTGAGTCGTGGAACCAGTTTTTTCTTCCCCCATAAGCGGCCAAAAGTGTAGCCGCCAATGTCTCCCATTTTTGCGCTGATGATCAGAGAACCTAAAGCCAGGTAACCGGTCTCGGGTCCCGCTACCCAGCGCAGTTCGGCCAGTATCGCCAGTAGAAATCCCAGGTAGGATACAGAGAGAATCTCTGCACCGATGTTTTCCATACTCTGTCCCGGCTCCTGAAATCGGATTGCACCTTTCAGGAAGATCAGCAGAATGGAAATCGAAAAGCCGATTGACATCAGCGCCAGCGAGCTCTCTTGTGCGCTGCCCGCATCGGAATCACTGAAATAAGGCAACCAGGCCAGTGTGCAGATCAATAAAGAAAGCAGACTGACGATTGCGTATCCGGGTTTCAGATTTCGTACGGTCAGCAGTTGAGTCAGTTCCCAGCAGCCACGAAAGATAATCAGGCAACACAAACCATACAGATACGGAGCAGAAGTTCCCGCGCGCTGATCCAGATAAAACAGACCGAACAGGAGAGGAATCAGGATCACTGAAACGAGTAACCGCCAGCCCAGCATGCTGCGTTTATCCTTTCAAACCACCGAAGCGGCGGTCACGGGCGGCAAAGTCACGCAGTGCCTGCCAGTAATCGGCGACTTTGAAGTCAGGCCAGTAAGTTTCGGTCACCCATAACTCGGCATAACTGATCTGCCACAACAGAAAGTTGCTGACACGCATTTCGCCCGCAGTACGAATCACGAGATCGGGGTCGGGCATGCCAGAGGTATAAAGGTGGGCGGAGATCACTTCTTCATTGATCGCTGCTGGCTTCAGGTTTCCCTGTTCGACATCGGCCACGATTGATTTGACGGCGTCTACAATTTCGGAACGGCTGCCGTAGTTCAACGCCAGACAAAGCTGCATCCCGGTATTATCCTGGCTCTCACGAATCGTTTTATCAACTTCGACCAACACATCGCGGGGAAGATCATCACGACGTCCGATGGTCGTGAAGCGGATATTCTGCCGCATAATCTCTTCACGTTCACCGATGACGAACTTTTTCAAGAGTTGCATCAGCAGATTCAGTTCGAGCGCGGGTCGTTTCCAGTTCTCGCTGCTGAGGCAATACAGCGTGAGTTGTTCGATTTCCAGGCGCGTGGATTCTTCCACAACGGTGCGCACACTGTTTACGCCCTGGCGATGCCCTTCGATGCGGGGAAATCCCCGACGAGAAGCCCAGCGGCCATTGCCATCCATAATAATCGCGATGTGACGTGGCAGTTGCTGAGACTCCAGCCCCAGCGACTCCCCATCCTGTTCCGATATGGCGGGCACAATTAGCCTCACAGTGATTGCTAGATAAATGGACTGACGTTTCCACCTGCTGGCAGCTGACTTCACAACCAGCGTGGACAGATTCAAATTCTGCCATGCCTATTGTGAGAAATTTCGGCTCAAACGCCAAGGCTGCGCGGCTGGAAAGCACAGCTTCTTAAGAGAAAGAATGCGAACCTGATATTCAGGATAAACGCTCCAGAGAAAGCTCTGGTCAGAAAGTCTCTTGAAGAGAGTGGCTTAGCCACCGATTTCCAGGGACTCTAATTCTTCAGAGTGATCGAGGTACACCGTTTCCTCCCAATAGGCAGGTTCCGCTCCCGGTGTCTCAATGGACAGTTTGACGCGATCCTCACATACTTCAAGTACTTTAACAACGGTATGTTCCCCAATGAGGATACTCTCATTCGCACCACGAGAGATAATATGCATTCGCTCGCCTCAAAGATATTTCAGAATTGAATCTGTGAATTGTGAATAGTTATTGTGAAGGACATTCTGACGAACTCGAATCAGAAGGACAAGCTGAAAGTTATCAAAAAATGAAACGATTTTTAATGAGGTTTCTTTTCTCTGAATCTCACTTGACAAAATCCATTTCATCGTATCTGACAAATGAGTTACGCTTTTATTTTACTTTCAGAGGACGAGTGAGACTCAATCCTGTTTGATTATCTGTGTATCATTCTGTCGCAGAAAACTTGTTTTCAATTTGTGATGAACTTCATGAAACCATCACGAACCAGACGCTCATTTTTTTCCTTCTGCGCGTTTACGGCGAAAGAATTCCTGAAGTATGCCGCGGCACTCTTCCTGCATCACACCACTGATCACCGTGCTCTGATGATTCAATCGTGCATCGCTGGTGATCTGAAACAGGGAGTGGCAGGCGCCTGCTTTTTCATCGCGGGTTCCATAAATCACCAGCGGCAGACGTGACTGAACAATCGCCCCTGCACACATGGGACAGGGTTCCAGGGTCACGTACAGCACACAGTCTGACAGACGCCAGCTTCCCAGTGATTCGGCAGCCTGCGTAATGGCAATCATTTCCGCATGCGCCGTGGGATCACTCAACATTTCGCGCTGATTATGTGCGGCAGCGATGATCCGATCCTGGTACACAATGACGGCACCGACGGGGACTTCATCTTCTTCAAAAGCAGCGCGGGCTTCATCGTAGGCATAACGCATCCAGCGCGTATGCAACTGCAACAGGTCACGGTCGCCGGGCGAAATTTCAGAGTCATCAGGTCGATCAATCATCACGCTACATTTCTACCAGAAAAAGGAAGGACATCTCTGCACAACATAATCCAGAACCGGAAGGAAATAAAGTCGCTGTTGCCTCGTTCCCGCTGAAACCTGCAAACCCGCTCTTTCTCTTTTGAATTCTTTCCACGATTAATAACCAACCATTTGTGATTCAACGGTTCACTTGCTTAGAATATCAAAACAACAATAACTTCTCAGTCCCCCCTGCTCTGCAACAAGGCGATGACATATGCGTGGAATTCTGATCTGTATTTCAACCCTGCTTGTTCTGGGTTATCTGATTTACTCTGCTGAGAACAGTAAATCACAAACGAGCCCTGTGTCTGTCGAACCATCCAAAATAACGACAGTCAAATCGTTTGGCGCAACCGGAGATGGCAAAACCGATGACTCAGCTGCACTCCAGCGGGCCATCAATTCCAAAATCGGTCAGATCACGTTTCCCAAAGGAATCTACCGGATCACCAAAACGATTAACATTGATCTGGATCATCTGGGACCAACTTCACTCAGTTCGGATGGCACCGCCACGATCATTATGGCTGGCGCGGGCCCCGCATTTCGTTTCATCGGCACACATGAGGGGACTGCCAGCCCCCACACCGTCAAGGAAAACGTCTGGCTCAATCAGCGTTCCCCGATGGTGGATGGCCTGGAAATTGTCGGCGATCATCCGGAAGCCTGTGGAGTTGAAGCGACCGGCACGATGCAGATCACGCTCACGCGACTGACCATCCGCCGCACTCTGCACGCGATTCACTTTGTAAAGCGAAACCGGAATGTGATTGTTTCCAACTGTCACATTTATGAAAACCGGGGTGTCGGCGTCTATTATGATCACGTCAATATTCATCAGTCGAATGTCGTGGGATGCCACATCTCCTATAACGCGGGTGGCGGAGTGGTTGTTAATAAGGGAGATATTCGCAATCTTCAGATTGGCACCTGTGATATCGAGGGGAACATGGGAGACAAAGATTCCAAACCGACGGCGAATGTGCTGATCGATTCCGAAGGTGCGATGGTGGGCGAGATCGCCATCGTGGGTTGCACGATTCAACATGATCACTTCGCCCCGGGCTCTGCCAACATTCGCATTAATGAGAACGCATATATCCGGCCGCATTCCACCGAACACCGCGATGGTAACATTACGATCGCCGATAACGTGCTCTCCGATGTGCAGACCAATATTGAAATCACCAGCGCCCGTGGTGTCACAGTCACTGGAAATACGATGTGGAAAGGTTACACCCACAACATCCGCATCCATGATTGCCATAATATTCTGATCGCGAATAATGTACTCGATCGCAGCCCCCGCTATCATTATGCCGATGGGGCGACGGCCCAGGTAGGTATGCTGTTGACCGACTGCGATGGCATCTCTTTAAATGGTAACCTGATTAATGGCACGGGAGATGAAACACCGGCGCTGGAAATCCGTGATTCCAGGCGGATGAATATCACCGGTTGCACGATCCTCGATTATTCCACGATAGGACTCTTGTTGAAAAACGTGTCCGACAGCCGCGTGTCCGATTGCCTGATTCGCACCGATTTACCAGGTAGTGAGAGCACCCAGGCGCTGGAGATCATCGGCGGCAAGGATAATCAAATCGTGAACAATCTTTATAAAAAGTAATCTTTAAATAGAATCCCGAGTTCACTAGCTGCGCCCCCTTCGTCACATCAAAATGAGAGATGGTGTCCGATCTGAATCTGTTTGACTCAGGTCCGGGTGCTGCTATGATAAGTGCCCCCGTGAAAGAACTATCAGGCGAGATTTCTACGGGAACTTCACCAGTCATCCATATTATTTATTTCGTCGCTCGAGGAGTCTGTTTATGTCCAATCTGTCACGCCGCAACTTCCTGAAAAAATCTGTCTATGGCGGGCTCTTCATGGGGCTGAGTGCCAAAAGCTATCGCTCCACTTTTGCCGCAGTCCCTCCCAGCGAACGCGTGCGGATCGGTATGATCGGAGTTGGCAACCAGGGTGGTCCGCGGAATAACATGAAGTACTTCCTCAATAATATTGAAGCACTTTGTGACTTGGATCAGAATTACCTGGCGGAAGCAGACTCCTATCTGAAAAAGAACGCCAACAAGTCGGCCATGAAGACCGACGATTATCGCCGACTGCTCGATTCCAAAGACCTCGATGCCGTCGTCGTGACAGTCCCCGACCAATGGCACGCCAAGATGACTGTCGAAGCCTGCCGTGCCGGCAAAGATGTCTATTGTGAAAAACCACTGACACTCGTCGTGGATGAAGGCCCCCTCATGATTGATGAGGCACGGAAACACAAGCGGGTCGTTCAGACCGGCACCATGCAGCGCAGCGGCAAAGAATTCAAACTGGCCGTGGATCTGGTGCAGTCCGGTCTGCTGGGTAAGATTCATACCGTGAACGTCACACTGCCTGGTCCCAACTGGATCGCGCGGGCCGGCAAACCGGTTCCCGACAGTGCGCCGCCGCAAGGCTTCGACTTTGACCGCTGGTTGGGACCGGCGCCAGAGCGTCCCTACAACAAAAACCGGGTGCACTACCTGTTCCGCTTCTTCTGGGATTACAGCGGCGGACAGCAGACCAACTTTGGTGCCCACCATCTGGACATCGCCCAGTGGGGACTCGGCATGGATGAAAGTGGTCCCGTGAGTGCAGAAGGATCGGCGACCTTCAACCCCGATGGCTGGTACGAAACTCCCGATACCACCAACATCAAATACACCTATGACAACGGCGTCGTGATGAACTGTCGCCAGGTTCCCGGCACTCCGAGTAAAAAACAGGGAACCGAGTTCGTCGGCGAAAAGGGAAGCCTGTTCGTTTATCGCGGCGGCATCATCGCCAATCCACCTGAGCTGTTGAAAGAAGTCGACGTACCAAAGATTGTCAACCGGGATGCGAATATCGCGCACGTCGACAATTTCATTGAGTGCATCAAGACCCGCAATAAGCCAGCCGCCGACATCAGCATCGGACACCGTTCCGCCACAGTCTGTCACCTCGGTAATATCGCCGTGCGGACCGGTAAAAAGATCCAGTGGGATCCGAAACAGGAAACCATCGTAGGCGATGCAGACGCCGCGAAATGGCTCTCGAAGGAATACCGCAAGCCTTACGAACTGGTGTAGGTTCTACGCTCACGTTAGAAAATGAAGTGAAGACATGGGGTGGCACCGTTGGCTCGTCCAACGGTGATCGCTCTGTCACTTCACTTCCTCAGAGAAATTTCACCCCAGCAAGAATTTATTAACTTTCTTCAGTAGCGACCCGATTTTGATTCTGCTTACAATGAGGGAAACGTTCCTCCTGTTTCCCCACCTGATCAAAATCGAGTTTTCCCATGAAGATGCGTTTCCTGCTTTGCCATGCTGTCACACTTTGTGTTCTGATTCTTACCGCAACAAACCTCCAGGCGGCTGATACGCCTCAAGTCAAAGTCGGTTTTGCCGAACGCGATATCACACCTGAGATCGGCATGGAACAGCCTGGCGGTTACGGGAAATCGTTTCATCGTTCGTTTCACGATCCCTGTAAGGTGAGAGCGGCAGTATTCGACAACGGGAAGAATGTCGTTGCGGTAGTGAGCCTGGACGCATTATTTATTCGCGGGGTCACCGTGGATGAAATCCGCGAGCGGGTCGAAGCCAAATGCAAGATTCCGGCAAACTCGATCCTGCTGCATGCGACGCATTCGCACTCTTCAGGACCGATGGGCATGATCCTGCCCGGCGAATACGATCACGCTTCAAAATTCGTACAGGAATTGGCGTATGAGAAATCATCGACGGCTGACGCCGCCTACCTGGAAACGGTCGTCGATCAGAGTGTGGAAGCGATCTGCGAAGCGTATCAGAAACGGAGTGCGTCTGAATGTGGTGCGGGAGTGGGAATTGAAGAGCAGGTGGCCTTTAACCGCCGGTTCTTCATGCGGAACGGTTTGACCTTTACACATCCGCGGCCCGGCAACCCGGATATTGTGAAACCAGCCGGCCCCGTCGATCCGGAAGTTGGCGTGATCGGTGTCTGGGATGAACAGGGACAGCTCAAAGGGTGTATCGTGAACTTCGTGTGTCACGCCACGACCAACCCGGGCGGAATCTCAGCCAATTACATCTATTATGTGGAACAGGTGATCCGCGGCGTCTTTGGGAAAGATGTCACGCTTGTCTTCCTGGCGGGTGCTTCGGGCGATGTGACGCAGGTGGATAACCTTTCCAAATACCAGCGACGTCCCAGTGAAGAGTCGGCCCGGTTTGTGGGTGGCCGGATTGGGGCCGAAGTCGTGAAGGTACTGTTCTCGATGCCGCGTGGTAACTTTGAGACCATCGCCAGTAAAACCAAAATGCTGAAGATTCCCCGTCGCAAGCCAAGCAGGGAACATCTGGAAGAAGCGTTGGAACAGGTAAAAGCAGGACCAGGCAAAGCGGGTGCCACCAACTGGATTTTCGCGAAAGAGACCGTGCTGCTGGATGCCCGTCTGCAAAAAGAGCCCGTGGCTGAAGTCGAAGTACAAGCAGTCCAGCTGGGGCCGGTCATCCTGTTAACCGATCCTGCAGAATTTTTCTGTCAGCTCGGCCTGGATATCAAAGCGGGCAGTCCCTTTCCGATCACCTTTCCGGTCTCACTGGCGAATGGCTGTGTCGGTTATGTCCCCACGAAAGAAGCATTCGACAAAAACGGGGGCGGCTACGAAACCCGTCTCTCCAGTTACAGTAACCTGGAAATCACCGCCGGCCCGCAGATGGTCGAGGCGGCAGTGCAACTTGCTAAAGAAATGACACCGGACAAGCTGTCTGAGCGTCCCGCGGCTCCCGCATTTAATAATAATCCCTGGGAATACGGAAACCTGCCGCCTCAGGTGGATTGAACTCTGTTTTGTTTTCGATGCTGCGGTTTCACATTCGTTATGTATAGAAAGAGCTTAACATGCCACGCATTCTTGGACTTATTTTGGGAATCATCGCGGGAGCTATTTTTAATATTGCAGTGATTATCCCCAACATGAAGGGCGGCGGTCCTGGCGGTCATGCTGCAGCCGGAATAACAGGTATGATTTGTGGAATATTCGGAGCTGGAATCGGTGTGACGATTGGTGGTTTATTTACCAGGAAAGACTGATCGGCGGGAAACGTTTTTGACTTATGAACAGAGAGTCAAAACAAGCGATCTGCCTAGAAGCTGATTCCCGAACGTAGCAGGAGTGTATTATCGACCTTGATGTCAGGCACGTTGTTGTCAAATTCAAACTTTCGGCCGAATACGTAACCGATCTCTGCGTTGACCTTCGTGCCACTGGAACCAAAAGATCCCGGCTTTTTGGGGGGCGTGGCTTCCCAACCCAATACAAATCGAAATTCGCGATAGTTGAGACGTTCTCCCGATCCGTTGGCGCGCCGATAGGCCCATGTGCCTCCTGAAAATCCGCCACCAACATAGGCCCAATGCTGACGCGACTCAGACTCGGATAAGAGCAGAGAGATTCTTGGACTGGGCAGCATTAAATCGACTTTGAGTGAAGGACGCGGCTGCCAGATCGCTCCCAGGACCGGCAGAACCGGAAGATCACTTTGACCGGTGGCAAGTGCCCCAAAAGCAAAATTCCAGGTCTCATTGGGACGATACATGGCAAACATGCCGCCTCGGATCTGCCAGGCAGTACTGCTGGTATTGTCCATATCCGACGCGAATGCTCCATTCAACATATAACGAGCCATCCATTTTTCGTTGATCGGGCGCATCCATGCCATCCCAAACGAAAATTCATTCAGACTCTGGGGTAAATCCAGCGCAGCGGGGGCATCGATCTGCGTGAACGAATAGCCAAAATTGAGAAACGGAGGCGGAGGCCCGAATATCGGATAGACGGGTATCTTCATCGACAAGTCATAAGAACTGATTCCCACTCCGCCCACCTCTGGTTCCCATTCGGCTGAGCTGTCAAACCGCGGTCTCATGAGCGACTTGAAATCAAGCGGTCGTTCTGTAATCGATGGATCATCGCTCTCTGCCTCAAATGGTTCTTCCGCCGGTGGTAGGACCTCATCCAGAGGAAGGCCATCTTCCACCCGCAAGCTGCGATCAAGGGGCAGAAATCCAGCCAGTACGGTTTCCGACGGTTCTGAAAGGAAAACATGGCCCGGCGTTTCAGTCTGCGCAAGCAAACTCTGCTGGATACCAAGGCCATATCCGATGATCGAGAAGATGAAAATGAAGCGTAACAAGAACATCAGTCGTCCGTGACATCAGTTTTGATAAAGCAGAGAACGCAATGAGAGTAGAGAGAGGGATCTGCATGAAAAATCAAACGTTGGTAATTTATAGTATGAACCGGTTATTTGATCGCTGAATTTTTATATTTTGTCAGATTTACAACATATTTCCTGAGTACTGACAAAGCGTACAATTTCTTTTGCCTCTGCTTTTTGCTACTACGAAAACACCCGAACGATTAGAAATAGCGGTTCTTTTCGTGTCGATCAGGGTCAGACCGTTTTAATAACAGCTCACTCACCAACAAAAAGAAACTGCACGGCGTCGGCAATCACGTATTTCCCGTCGGTGCCGTCGTTGGAAATTTTCACCCAGCCTGATTTGCCCTGGTCGAAGCGGAAGGTGCCCAAGGTGCGGAACAGCTTGTGGTGTGCGGGGATCTGCTGCTGGTTAATGCGGATTATTTTTTCACCCTCGGCGTGGTGAATCGTGACCGGGGTGTTGGTCGACCTGCGGATATTGTAACAGTGCGAGAGTCGGACTTCGTAGCGGCCGGGCTGCGGGAGATCGGGTGTGAAGATAACGGCTTTCTCCCCCTTCCCTTTTTTCTGATCGTGCAGGTAGCCGAGACCGACGTAGGGGGGCGTGTGCGTCGAATACTGCCAGACGCCAATCAGCTTTGCCTGGGTTTCATCAACGACGATGCCTTTCAGTTTTGCAGGATCGGGCACAATGAAGGGGACGAGTTCCGGCTTATCGACTTCGCCTGGGGCATGGGTATTGGCGACCGCGTCAGGGTGGGGTTTGAGTTTCGGTTCTGCTGCATGAACGGTAAATATTCTCATCAACATTAAGAACAGTAGTACCGTTGCTGGAGTCGCTCTCATGATTCCTGTTTCTTTCCGATGGCCTGAACGACAGCCCCGATGCCGGTATGATTGGAACCTTCAATGATTTCGCGTTCCAGTTCTTCCAAATGGCTGAAAGCCAGTCCGGAGACTTCTTCGAGCAGTAGTGCTTTAGACATCATCGATTCTACATCGGGAGGACCACCCGTGCCATGCTTTAACTGCCGGGGTGTGTAGGCTTCCAGCAGAAAAACACCACCGGATTTAAGACTCGCAGCGATTTTGCTGTGAATCCGTTTCCGAATCTTTTGAGGTACATGACAGAAGATGGAAACAATGCCATCCCACTGATTTTCGCCAGGTTCGAATGTTGCCAGATCGGCGTGGACGATTTCGATGGAGGTCTGATGTTTCTCAGCCAGCCGTCGTGCTTTCTGCAACCCGACTTCCGAGGCGTCTACGGCGGTCACCTGGTATCCCTGCCGGGCCAGGAAGACTGCATTTCTGCCTTCTCCTTCGGCGAGACACAGGACTTTACCTTTCGGTAAGCAGTCAACATGTTCCTGCAAAAAAGTATTAGGTTCTTCGCCATACACATAATGCGCGGCGCTGTATTTTTCATCCCACATTGTTTCTCTCCTATGTTTCAGCCTGGGAAATCACTGAAATCATAGCATGAAACCAGCGCTGGCCAATCAGAGGAAAATCAGGGCATACAGAAAACAAGGAAAAATCAGTGAAGAGACTGATTAATGCGCATCAAAAGATTGAGGGTGCTACCAGACATTTCGAAAACTGCCAACCCAAGAGTCAGACCTTCCCCACCTCTGCTTATATCAGGCAGTCGGCATCAGCACCTGGGGTTCCGGTTTGGCTTCGGGAGTTTCTTCGGCCAGCACGGTATCGCAGAAGAACATCAGCAGTTGTTTGAAGTCTTCGTTCTCGACGTTTTCCGCCAGTTCCTCGGCCCGGGCCCGTGATTTATCGACCAGGGCTTCGGCTTTGTTAAAGACATCGCAGTCCTGATAGATTTGACGCAGACGGCCGATGCGGGCCCCATCGCTGGGATGTCCCTGCAGAATGTCTTTGAGATCGGCCTTCTGCTGATCGTCGGCAGTCTGGAGTGCCAGTGCCAACAGCAGCGTCGGTCGCATCGCCAGGGCATCCTGTCCGGAGATCAGCTTGTTATTGTCGTCTCCCTGCCAGTCTTTGAGGTCATTCAGAATCTGGAAACCAACGCCAATGTGCCTTGAGAAGGAAGAGATCAGCTCCTCATACTCGCCCACCGAACCGGTCATGCGAATGCCGGCGTAGAGAGCCGCTTCGAAAGCCGGTGATGTTTTGAGTGCGTAGATTTGTAATGCATCAAGCGGTGCCAGTTCGAAGGTTTCGCTTTCCTGCCAGGCCATCTCGGCTCCCTGCCCTTCGCAGAGTCTGATATGGGCGGCGGACATTTTTTCGATCAGGTCGGAGGCAGCTTCAGCGCCGATATCGGCCCGGGCTTCATTGAGCAGGCGATACCCGACACCGATCAGGTAGTCGCCGATATTAATGGCCATGCCGGTGCCATGCTGACGATGCAGGGTTTCACGACCGTATCGGTACTGGTCATCGTCTTCGATGTCATCGTGAATCAGTGAAGCCTTATGGAAGACTTCAATGGACATGGCGGCTTTCTGCACGCCCAGGGGATAGGTGGTCTCTGCTGTGTCATCCGCCTGTTGTGCTTTGATGAGTGCATCGTAAGCGGCCAAAGTGATAAAGGGACGGAACCGTTTTCCGCCATGCTTGAGCCAATCGTAGGAAATGGCTTCGGTCTTACCCAGTGGAGTCCTTGCGGCGGCTTCGGTTTTCGTACGCAGCGGAGGTAGAATCTGATCGAAGTTATCTTCAAACAGTGCATTCGCGGCCCGCATGGTGGGCAGATAGCTGCGTGTCAGCGGCTGTTCCAGAGGACGGTATTCTTCCAGGACTTCCCAGATCCAGGGTTCATCCATTTTCGTGTTTTTACAGTCGCCGGAATGCAGGGGAACCGCATAGGACGGAACGCCGGCGATGAGCACTTTATCGATTGATTTTTCCAGGACGTTCAGACAGGCGACACCCAGGATGCCATCCACGTAACCGCCGACGATGATTTTGAGAACAACGGGTGAGCCTTCGGCAACGAGTACTTTGTATCCCAACTGTTCGGCTCTGACTTTGTAGTCGGCGATCGAACACGCGCCGCACTTTTCACAATCGAGGCCAAACTCATCGTATTCTGCAGGACAGCCTTCGGCGTGCTTCAGGCAGTGAGGCAACAGCAGGAGGCGTCGTTCGAAGGGAATTGCCAGGAACTGCCGTTTCCAGAAAAAGTTCCCGATCAGGACCATCATGAAGCCCAGAAACTTTTCGGGCTGATTCATCTGCTCCAGCAATTCACGCGACCAAGCTTCCAGCGTCGTTTTGTTGAAGGGATTGGAACAATCGAGCTTCTCGACGAACTTCTCTGCTTCGGCCTTCATTTCTTCGCGCAGCGCAGAGGTTTCCGGTACCGCTTTCAGATGACTGGTACTCTGGCGTTTTCTTTTGACCGGTTTTTTGTTATCGGAAGAGCGTACTTCAGCTTTGCTTGAGCCGGGTACAATTTTATCTTCAGAACTTTCCTGGTCTAAAGGTGCAATGGACACGGAACACTCCTCTATGGTTAATAACTCAATCGAGCGATCGTTGAAGGATTGAATTCAAATTGGTTTGGAAACGGGGGGGATCTATTTTTCCTTAACGCTCATTATAGGGTAATCCTCCTCCTCAAGCGACAATCTTAAATTGTCATCCGCAGATTTTTTCAAAACGGTCTCTGCACGATGCAGGGCTGAAACAGTAAAGATAATTGGATAAAGTTGTTCGAAATACCATAACTTCGCAAAGTAAAAGCCGATCGGCGTTGTTTCTGTATAGGTACCGTTCTCAACCCGCCCTGACAGCCAGTTAAGCCCCTGAGCGACCACGGGGTCCGCAGGTTCCAACCCCAGTGCCAGTAACGTATCCACGGCAAGTGCCGTCTCTTCTACGCTGGACGGAGCACTGGTTGCGCCCCCCCAGCCTCCATCGAGATTCTGGACGGATTTCAAAAACAGGATGCCCTGTTCTGCCTGAATTGAACCACATTGTTCTCCGTGGGCGTAGGCAGCCAGGACCCGCGCGGTGCCGTAAACCGGATTTTCATCATTTTCGACATGCTGATTTCCGAACCAGAGCGGGAGCCAGGACCCATCGGGACGCTGGACCTTCGCCAGATACTTAAAGCTGTTTCTGACAGCGCGTTCTGCTCGAAGACGTAATTCAGCCTCTGTTGACGCAGGTTCCGTCTGTAACCAGGCCTGCAATGCGCGAATCACATGCGCCGAGATATCAGCGGCACTTTGATCAAAGGGAAGCGCGCCCCAGCCTCGACAAAACGTTGGCCAGCCCCCGTTGCTGTTCTGCAGGTCGAGCAGCCATTTGACACCATTGCGAAGTGCCACCTGTAAATCAGCTGTCTGCTGCGTATCGGGTTCTTCCGGTTGAAGGTTTAATAAAGCCAGGATGGCGCCGGGGGTGTCGTCGGCATCGGGTACACCGCCGGGCAGATCGGTCCAGGCCCAGCCTCCCGGCTCTGCCGAAGTGTAAGGATGCAGTTCTTTGTATTGCTGTTGCAGCAGCCATTCGCGGATCGGTGTTTTCTCAAACTCCGCCAGTGTGCCTTCGAGGGCATTTACAGAGAGCGTGGTGGTCCAGGTAGCGAGGTTGGTATCAATGGGCCAGCTGCCATCGGGTCTGACCGAGTCGAGCAGAAACTGTAATCCTTTCTGTACAACGGGATGTTCGGTCAATCCCATGCCGGCCAGACTCATGGTCACAAAACTGGTAAGCGGTGCCGCTTCCAGAAAACCACCGTTCGAAGGCTGGATCGAAATCAGTTTTTTCAGGCTGCGCTTGACTGCCAGCTTACGGATGAGTCTGGTGATCGGGTTGCGCGGTTTGCAGAAATGATGCCTGACCTGCCCTATGGCAATCAGCGCGGGTAACGCATAACTGACAACCGGAAGTCGCACCGTTTTATAGAATCGGGCCGGCAGACAGGCGAGCTCGAAGGGAAGTGCAGGGATCGTCTTCCACTTAACGAGGCCAGCAAGAGCGCAATGGGTCAGAATGGGAACCGAGAAGGTTTTGTCTTTTCCGTAACGGGCGACAACCGCTTCTACTCCTCCGACCCGGTCGATATACTGTCGGGCGTTGACAACATGCGAAACGTACTGTTCCGTACTTTTGGTCGCATGAAAGACAGCATGACACAGCATCGTGGTTGAGATATTACTGAAGCTTTTGACGGTATCGCCCCAGCCGCCGTCGGAATTTTGATGTTCCGCCAGCCAGCGGATACCGTTATCGATGTAAGTGTTGAGGGACAGGTCTGCGGGGGGGCGCTTTCGGCGGATCATTTCCAGAGCCATGATGGCAGTCGCTGTAGAAAGCGCGGAAGTGGAAAGTTCTCCCGTCCAGTGCCCCGTGCTGTTACGTAACGACAGTAATTCCGCACGTGATCGCTGGTACGCTGCCTGAATTCGCTGGCAGGAGATGGTCTCACTCATACAGGTCTCTGGGATACGGGGTCTGGATTATTATTTTTGGCGTTTATAAGTCGAGGGCATCAAGACTGTCGATCAACTCGTCCAGTTCATCGCTGGTTTCTTGTGAAATCTTTGTGCGTTGGGGGATGCCGACTGACATACCGACGGCATCGCGACCTTCGGCGACAAGTTCCACATCTCTTTCTCTGGCAGCCATCTCGAGTGCATCGGGGGCCCCAAAAAGCTTGGAAAGATCAATTTTAAGGCCGGCGACTTCACCATCCGCGCCAGCAATCCCCGGGGTTTTGTGTCCCGGAAAGATAATTGCGTTCTCGGGACAGACGCGACTGCAGGCAGGACAGCCTTTCTTGCAACTGTCCTGTTCTTCTACCAGAATCTGGCCGCCCTGATCCACGCCATACACGCCAAACAGGCAGAAGTCGATGCACTCCATGCAATTGGTGCACAGGCCATAGTCGATGACCGGGTACCAGCGACGTTTGGTGGGCTCCAGTTGTGGTGCTTCTTCTTTCGCGATGGTGTTGTTTTTCTGCCCCTGCAGGATATCCAGCGGTTTGAGATATTTCTCAATCTGAGCGGGACGCGGGCTCTGCTGGATCATGTCCATCAGCTGAAACGTTTGAACCTGTGCATCACTGGCAATACGTCTGATTTCCGCGAGGTAATCTTCAGTGCTGGAGCTGACGCGCAAATCGATCGAGTAAATTTTGCGATCAGGAATCGTTTTGAGTCGTTCGGGATTTTCGAAAGGGGGTGCCTTTTCCTTCTGTGCTTCCTCTTCGTCTTCATCCACTTCTTCTTTGAGCAGGACGACCCCTTCCTGACCACGGACTCCCAGGCGATCCAGGATCCAGTGATTGGCGCGGGGATAGAGCCAGGAGAGAACCACCAGATTGCCGCGCAGTGCCTGCAGAAACAGTGTTCCGGTATGGTCGGCGGAAAGATCGTAGAGATGGGGAACCAGAGAAACTTCAATATCAGGTTCCATCAGGAGCGCCGCTGCCAGGGATTCTTCCAGCTCACGTTTGGCGGGATTTTTTCCCTGAGCCTGCGAGATCACCACTGTCAATTTTTTCTCAGCCATTCCGTAAACCTTTTTCAACATGAAACTGCAGCAACTGTATGCTGAACCGCTCTAGACTGTGTCCAGTTTTACTGTAGCGTCTCCAGGGTCATTTGAACCGAGTATAATAGTTTGAGAGACGCTATGGTTAAATGTGATGAGTTCTAGTTGAGTTGTCCCTTAATAATCCGCTGGGTCTGTTCCCAGCCGTCATCTAATACTTGCAGATATTCCGTTGGCGTCAACCATTGTGCATCAGACTCCATTTCAAACAGCCAGCCTTTATCGTAGTTATCCGCCTGATTGATGGCAGAGGGATCGTTTAATAATTCCCCATTAAATTCCAGAATCCTGCCACTGGCGGGAACATAGAGATCGGACAGTGCTTTCGAGCTTTCGATCTCACCTATTTTCTGTTTTTCCTGCACATTCGTGAACGGATCGATAAACCAGTCCAGAAAATAGACGTCTTGCAGCAGCCGCACCGAGTAGGCAGTAAAGCCCACGCGCCAGTGGTCAGCGGTCTGCTGAAACCACAGGTGTGATTTACTATAAACACGGTCCTGGGGAATTCGGGCTTCGAAATTCCCCATCATAAAGACAAGATCGTCAGGCATGATTCAAATTGCTGGGGGTCAGTTTTGCTCTAAACCCAAGGAGAAACGGGAGTTTTACCAGAGATTCAGACAAGGCAGGAATTTTCGCAATATACACTACTTAAATAGTAGAAACAGTTTATTCACGGGATGCAAGCAGGATTTCGCTATGAATATCGGGATCGAATAATTTTCTCCCAGAGACTCCGCAGACTCTGCACTGAACAGCAGTGGGCATGGTTTTAACGCAAGCGATATCAACCAACTGCAGTGACAGACCAAGCCTGTCTCTATCATAGGCAGAAGCCTCCACTTTTCCCTGCAGAAACAACGACTTTCTCACACTTCCCTGTGAACCGCCTGAAAAACAGGACCACGATGTATGGCTATAGTACCTACCTGCCCGTCTCTGAATGGACCTTGTTTCAGAAAGCTGGCGGGCGTTCATTTACGTCTCTGCTTTTAAACCACTTATTTTAAAGTCTATATATCATAAGATTTTATTTGACAGACATAAATTCAGTTGTACCATATTGTACGTACCTATTCACCTCAACCTCCTTTTCGGGATCTATTCAAGTTGTTATCAGCCAGCGAATTACTCGAGTCAACTTCCCTGCCCGATGGTCGCGAATCAAATTCGTCCCGTGCGAAATACGAACGCATTCAGGATCATCTCAAGAAACAGATTCTGGAAGGAAGTCTTCCGCCCGGCACGGCTCTCCCTTCCGAGCAGCAGCTGGCGACCCTGTTTGAAAGTGCCCGCAGTACGATTCGCCAGGCGATGGGCATGCTCGAACGGGAAGGACTGGTCAGCCGCGTTCAGGGAAAAGGGACGTTCGTGCATGAAAATGCGCGGCAACGGCTGGCGAGCGGACTGGATATTCTGGCTTTGGTGATTCCTGAAGTGTTATCGGGATACTACCCGTCTCTACAGCACAGCTTTGAAGAATCATCCAGTCAGTCGCAGAACCAGATGCTGGTCTGCTGCACAAGAAACAATATCGACAAACAGGGGAATGCGATCCTGCAACTGATCGACAATCAGGTCGGAGGCGTCGCAATCGTACCAGCCAGTACGCCCCCCACTCCCGCCTATCAGATTCGTCAGTTGCAGAAAGCGGGTATTCCCGTCGTCCTGTGCCACCGCCCTGTTGAGGGGATTACGGCACCGTTACTGGGACTTCCGTTTGAACAGATTGGCGGAATGGCGGGAGAAGCGTTAGTCAAGCAGGGGCATCGACGCGTCTCCTTTTTCGCACCACACTGCACACAGACAACCGATCTTTACCTGGAAGGTTTTCGCAAAGCACTTGCCAACGTGGATTGTGAGCTGCCAGCCGATCACTGCTACTTCGGTACCGACGGGACCATTGACATGCAGGAACTTGACAATGAAATCGAAGCGGCACTGAAACGCATATTAAGTCAGCCTGATCGCCCTACAGCCATCTTCACCAGCTTCGATTCGATGGCGGAACGCATTTACCTGCATCTGACAAAAATGGGACTGCGGATGCCGGACGACATTTCCCTGATTGGTGTGGGCGACCAGATTCGACACAGCGTACTGCAGCAGCAGATCGCTTCAGTCACCGTCAACGAAACGCAGCTGGGACATCGCGCAGTGCAATTGTTAAACCAGATGCGCAGCGGCGAACTTCCGATTGAAACCCCCGAGACCAGCATCATGCCGGCAGAAGTCTATACGGGCATGACACTGGGACCGATACCGGAAATGATAAAACCACCGAACCAGGAAACACTGAATCAGAGAATACAGTCTATTGAAACCTGAAATCATATTTTTTAATTCCAGCGCTGCCAGGCTTTGGTACGTCTGATCTCGCGCCACTCCCCGGGCGGGCCTGTGCAGTCAATTTAAACTGTTTGAGAGGGACCAAAGATGAAACATTCCATCTTTAAGAATCGCGGATTCACGCTCATCGAACTCCTGGTTGTGATCGCCATTATTGCGATCCTGATTGCACTGCTATTGCCTGCGGTTCAACAAGCCAGGGAAGCTGCCCGCAGGAGCCAGTGTAAAAACAATCTGAAACAGCTGGGACTGGCCACTCACAACTACCATGACAGCCACAATGTATTTCCCATCAGTCACGGCGACACCGGAAATTCGTTTGGCTGGCGGGCCATGATTCTGCCTTACGTAGACCAGGCTCCCCTGTATAACAAGATCAACTTCAATGGAAATATTGTCGACGCCGGCAACCTGGAAGTCGCACAGACCCCCCTGGGCCTCTTTCACTGCCCCAGTGATCCATCGGCGAACAATGTGAGTGGCGGAAATCAGGTCTGGTCGAACTGGTGTTTTCCGGCCAGCTGTCCTGCTGCTTCGCGTAATAATATTGCCGTAACCACTTACAAAGGAGTGGATGGTCGCGCGTATGACCAGTCACTGACTGCATCCCCGATGCCGCATGGCATGTTTGACCGCCGGATGGGACTGCAGGCCAGTGGAGGTGGAAACAGTCTGATTACACCAAACCGGACGATGAAGATGCGCGATGTCCTCGATGGCACGTCGAACGTACTGTTTGTGGGTGAGAATTCTCCCGGATTCCATGCCTGGTCATCCTGGGCTGCCTGGCATTCTCCGATGACGACTGCCTTTCCCATCAACCACCCGTTTGCCGTCTGGGGAGATGCGCAGACTCGAATCAGTTCCGGCGCCCACGGCTGGATCGACGGCTTCGCTGCATCCAGCTACCACGAAGGGGGCGCTCATTTCCTGATGGTGGATGGCAGCGTGCACTTCTTCAGTGAAAACATGGATTTTCTCACCTACCAGCAGTTGGGACACCCGATGGATGGTCTGCCCGTGGGTGGTTTCACGTATTGAATGACGACTTAATATGACACCTGAAAATTCTCAGTCATTCCAAGCGGGAGCGAAAAATGCTGATCACTAACAATTCTGGTCGAACGGGAATCCTGTTACTCCTTGTTCTCTGGTGCAGCGGTTGTGGCGGCGGACTGGATGAAGATCTGCCGGAAACGGTTGCCGTGAATGGAGTCGTAACTTACCAGGGAAAGCCAGTGCCCGATGCATCGATCATGTTTTATCCCCTGCAGGGACGAAAACCGGCAACGGGACGAACGGATCCCCAGGGTAAATTTACTTTGCGTACTTTTGAGAAAGCTGACGGCGCCATCCCCGGCGCACACCAGGTGACCGTGAATGCCTATGAGTCAACACCCGAAGGAGTCTCGATGAAAAGCGCCATTCCGATCAAATACAGCAGTCCGACGACGACACCACTCAAGATCACGGTGTCGGAATCGAACCCGGAAATCAAACTGGAACTGACCGACTGACTTCGAGACGATCCGCATTACTCAGTCCGGGTTGCCAGTTTGTCTGGCAGGATCACCGATCTTCAAAGGCCGATTCACCAGTGATACCAGCACAAAACTGAGCATCATCAACAGATACCAGGCCACCAGTTTCGAAAGCGAAACCAGTTGCCAGTGGTGTTTCTGCATAGGGTAGATCCAGACATTGGCGTACGTCGCCAGGTTTTCCGCAAACCAGATAAACAATGCGACCAGCAGCCAGCCCACCACCAGCGGCATGCGTCGATGGACCCGGTTCATTTTGAAATAGATCATCACCCGGCCAAACATCAACAGGCTGGCGGCAATGAGGGCCCAGCGAATATCCAGTACATAGTGATGCGTAAAAAAGTTGGCATAAATCAGCGTCACGAGTACGACCGTGCTCCAGTAGGGCGGATAACTGGAATAGCCGAAATCAAAGATCCGCCAGACCCGGGCAATATAACTGCCGACCGCGCTGTACATGAAGCCGGCAAACAGGGGCACATTGCCGATTCCGATCTCAAATGGTTCCGGATATTGCCAGGAACGAATGCCATCCGAGGTTTTGAACAGCTCCATCACGGTTGCGACAATATGAAAGACCAGAATCACGACCGCTTCGCGCGGAGATTCCAGCCGGAAACAGAGCAGGAAGACCTGAAAAGCGACCGCCGCCAGAAACAGAAAGTCGTAGCGATACAGAAAATCGATTGGATACCAGAAGCGGGTGATAATCATCAGCGCCAGCAGAAACCCGCCGAAGATACAGGCGGACGCCTGCTTGATACCGAATAGCCAGAATTCATGGAGGAAGGTTTTCAGGAGATTCAATCCATTGCCTGTGGGAGAACTGAAGAACTGCTATTGAGAAGCCGATTGTACTGCAACAGCGGTAAAGTCTCCATAAAAAAAGGGAGCAGACACATTGCCTGCTCCCTGTTCGGAACCTGGAATGGCTCCAAGCCATCCCACGCACACTTCCGTTACTCAGCACTGACAGCAGCGATCTGCGGTGCCAGTTGCATATCAAGCGGATTCGATGCGGCACCATCGCCTCGCACGATCACGAAGGTTGCATCTGCTGCGTCCAGCAGCGGCAGTTCGGGCAGTTGGATGCGAACACCCAGGTCGTACCAGCCATGGATCTCCGCTTCGAAGTTCATGCCATTCAGAGACATCAGGACTTTACCCGGTTCCGGTCCCAGGCCTTCACCGGCCAGATTCACCATACCGCCACTGAAGACGACATCGGAATCAGCAGAGAACAGAGCCGGATCGACGGGCAGCACATCAACACGAGCTACGACCGCACCATTGTTCTCTTCGAAGGCTTCCGGAATTTCCCGGTGTGAATCGATCAGCACATGCAGTTGTTCGAAGGGCACCTGATTTCCTTCTTCATCCAAAGAGAGAGTACTGGCAGCGAAGGGCAGACGAATATCGACTGACTGAATCTGTCCTGCAGGGATATTATCGACGCGTGTTCCTGCTTCAGGCACTCCGGCGACTGCTTCGCGTGAATTAGACGCCAGCAGCATGACATTGAAGGGCTGGTTGATATCAACCACACTGTTATTGCGGAACCAGACGCGGAAACGAGGTCCCAGTTCTTCTTCAGGATGACCTGAGTCAACAAAGCGGACTGCCAGCATCTGCAGATCGAGCCCACTGTCAATAACGATTGGTTCAATATCGACCCAGGTACCACAGGTCACGATGGGGAGTGGCTGCCAGACAGGACAGTCATACCAGACCCAGGGAACACAAGGATCACAGATGATGGGACGACAGATCAGTGGACGAGGATCACAGATGGGGTGACACCAGTCCCACCAGCACCAGTCAACCCAGGCAGACCAGTGAGGACTCCAGCAGTAGCTGGGATACATGCCAGGTCCGGCGTACCAGCAACCAAAGTGAGTGTGAGTGAAAGAATTGGCCATATTGCCGAACAACGTTCGATTTCTCCAGCCACCATGCTTGAGCAGGTTTTGATTCAGATGCAACTGACGGGCGACATCGCCTTTCTTGTGCAGTTCGAACTGCTTTTTCAGTTTCCACTGTTTGTTGTTCTTACTGTTAATCAGAGCGTTAAATTTTCCGGCCTGCAACTGTTTATCCAGATTCAGTTTGAGCGGTTTGATGCTATGGTTTTTGAAAAGATCTTTATCCAAAGGCACGCCATTTTTACCGAGCCATTTCTTGGAAGGACCATACTTTTTGCCTTTGGAAAAATCTTTGTGACCAGGCAGATCAATACCCTTGGGTAGTTTGCCGATCTGGTTTGGTTTTTTACCGGGCTTCTGAATATTATTTCCAGGTTTGAATACATTGTTACCTTTACCAGGCTTCGGATCGAATTTTCCTTTTCCTGGTTTAAAGACGTTGTTACCTTTACCGGGCTTTGATGGTCTTGTGACCTTGCCAGGTTTCGGCACAAACTTACCGGGATCGACTTTCCGATCAGGAATCTTCAGGTTCGGGATTTTACGATCAGGTACTTTTCGTCCGGGAATCTTGCGATCCGGAATTTTTCTGTCTGGTTTTTTGTACTCGGGAATTTTGAGATTGGGTACTTTACGATCGGGAATCCGTGGATTTAGATTTTTTGTATCCAGCTTAATGCCGTTCTGTTTTCCGAACTGCGGCATTTTGAAGTCAGGTCGCTTTGTGGGAGGAGCGACTTTGTATGACTTCGAAGGTCGACTGCTCCCTTTGTCAATCACTTTGGGACTGAATTTTCCTGAAAAGTTTTTGACACTTTTTCCGGAAGGCTGTGACAGTCTCTTCGAGATCGAAGAAGATTTTGGTTGTGTAGTTTGAGGGCGTGTCAAACTTTGTGGCCGACTGGAGGAACGTTGTGGCCGCGAGGACTTTGACGAACTTCGTGAACTGCTTTGACTGCTGCGACTGGAACTGCGACTTTTACGATCTGATGATTTATCAGCCGCCATCAGGGGAGCACTGCAGATCCCCCCGACTAGTGCCAATGACAGTAACATGCGAAACGGCCGTTTGAAGTATCGAACTTTATTCTGGATCATCATGACTCTCTCCCCTTTGGTAAAACCGTTGCTGCCCGCGTTGTGATGTGAACGGTTTGAGAGAAGAGCGTAAAATATGCCAATTATATCGATTTGATGTCAGAGACCGAAAACAGAAACCCTTAAAGGCAATAATAAAAAACAGTTACATCTTTTCTGCTCAGACAGACTGTCCAGCAGGGAAGATTGTAAAATCCGCACAACGCACTACAGCGCCATCATAATGATCCCAAGGAACACTCATTTTGGTGGCAGCATACACGCAATTTCAGGAATTTTCTGCCGTTTGTTTTAAAGAGGGATCATTCTGCTGCTTACGCCAGTCATTCAGCTGATCCAGAAGTTTGCCACGCACCTGTTGAAGTGCGGCTTCGCCTGACAGATCGTGTTGCTCAAGCGGATCATTTTTGAGATCAAACAGCTGCACCCGATCCAGGTGGGGATAGTAGATGAGTTTCCAACGATCCGTACGGATCATCCGCTGGAAGTTGCGGAAGTAGCAGTAGACCTCATCATAAACGGCGTCCAGCTGCCCCGAGAGTACCGGTTTGAGACTCTTGCCTTCGACCGTCTTCGGAATGGGGACCCCCGCCAGATCACAGCTGGTGGGATACAGATCGCGGAGGTAGCATTGTGCATTTGAGAGTGTGTCAGCAGGAATACCGGGCCCGACCATAATCAGAGGGACATTGACCGTGTGCTCATACATGTTCTGTTTCCCCCGCAGGCCATGGCTGCCCATCGCCAGGCCATGATCGCTGGAGAAAATCAGGATGGTATTTTCCCACTCGCCCGTTTTTTTCAACGCTTTCACAATTCGTCCGACCTGCGCATCCAGATGTGATATGACCGAATAATAGAGGGATAGATCGTTCTTTACGATCTCTTTCGTGCGCGGCCAGGGGAGTAACGCTTCATCACGGCCATCAAAATTGCCATGATCAAAGGGATGCTGGGGCAGAAAATTTGCGGGGACGGGCATCTGGTCGGGATCGTAATTTTGCTCATAACCAATGGGCATCAACAGCGGATCATGGGGTGCGGTGAAGCAGACATGGAGAAAAAACGGTTTTTGATGCTTTCTCTCGACGAATTCAATTGCGGCGTCGGCAAAGTGTTCGCTGATATTCGAAGTGAGCCCGACCCCTTTCTCGGGAAAGAAATGACGTTCATCATCCTGAAAGATCCAGCCTCGATAGCCGGTAACCAGTACACCGTTTCCATCATACGAGGGGACCGCCCAGCGTCCGCCCCCGCCGGTAAACAGGCCCAGCGTTTCATCGTATCCTCGCAGGACCGGTTTACCGTCATTGTGCCATTTGCCGACGTACCAGGTGTTGTATCCTGCTTTTGACAGGGTCTGGGACCAGGTAGGCAGTTCCTTCTTGATCGGCTTGCCGAAATCCATGGAGCCGTTATGAAAACCACTGACACCCGAGAGTATTTCGGCTCGACTGGGAGTGCAGATCGGGTTCGCACACACCGCTCGGGTGAAGCTGGTCCCCGCTTTGACCAACTGATCGAGGTGCGGCGTTTTAATGATCGGATTGCCCAGGGCGGCGATCGTATCGGGACGCTGATCGTCGCTGAGCAGGAAGACGATGTTCGGTTGAGTGGTTCCGGTGTCTGCATTCTTGTCAGCAGCGGTGCTGAAACCACAGAAACTAAGGCATAAAACGGCCCAAAACGTGCGAATTACAGTCGACATTGACATCTCCCACCTCAAGAGGATTCGGCGTTTAAGGGGCCGAATTCGTCTTTCACTAAATCCGTATTACTGATAAGTTTTACAACTCAAAATCACTGGAAATTCTTCATTCGTTAGCTTTCTTTATCTATTCTGGACAATGTCGCCATGCAGGGCAAGCGTTATATCAGCTGGATGCTGGGAATTATGATACTGGCGTGGACTGGCTGGTCTTTCTGGATCAAACGCCAGGAGGCTGCAGAAGTCGCTAAAGAGAAGGACTCTCCCCCTCCAGCAGAAGTCGTCAAACCTCTCGACAACCCGGTCCAGGTGCAGAACGCTTCGCTGAAAGATGAAAAAGTGGAGGTGCTGGAATTGAACCTGGAGGTCAACCAGCGATTTCCGATGATAAAAACCGTAGAACAGAAACTGTCCCAGGCTTCGTCAGCCGGCATTATCCACAGTACATCAAAACTGGAGCTGATCCTGGCGTTGACGGTGGAAGAACTGCGTGAAGATGGACATAAACGGTTCAAAGTGAGATATACCGGGGTAAAATACGCGCACGATATTGCCGGCGAACAGGTACACTATGACTCTAATCACACTTCCGGACCGGTACCTCCGGAAGTTCAGGCATATCAACGCCTGGTGAATAACGGGTTTTCATTCTGGATTGGCCCCGATAACAAAATCGTAGAACTGGTGGGCTTTGACGAGTTTATCAAACGCTGCCTGCAGAATACCGCTGCCAGCCAGCGGGAAACCGTTCTGGCGAAGATTTCGGAATCGTCGGGCGATGATGGTGTCGCCAATTTCATCGACGACAGTATTGGCCTGCTGCCATACAACATTGACGAGAATCACAAAGGAGGTGCGATCCGCGTGGGAGAGACCTGGATCAAAACTCGCCGCCTGACACAACCGATCCCGATGGTTCTCAAAACCGAATATACGTTGCGTGAGTTGAACGATAATATCGCCCGCATCAACATTGCCGGTGATATTGCCGCGTCCAAAATCAGCAGTCCGATCAACCAGCATGGGAAATCGGTACAACTTTACATTCGAGGCGGAAAATCATTCGGTTCCTGCCTGATCGATCGTAAAACGGGTTTGCCCCTGGAATCGAAAATCGATCGCTTCCTGGAAACCACCGTGAAACTGGCCAGTGGCAAAGAATTCGAACAGCAGAAACAGATCGTCACCACCATCCGGGCCTTTCCGCATCAGGAAGTACGACCACTGGGCCCGGCAGCGAAGCTGACCCGCCCCGGAAATCTGAAACCGGCTGCGAATTAACGGGGTTGTTTTGACTGGTGTCCGATATTCCTCTCTCAGCTCCCGTCCCTTTTCAGTAGGATGTGATTGCCCTGTCGTTTCTGGATCTTGCAGAGAAGCTGAGAAATAATCCGCCCGAAAGTGGTCAAGATGGAGTCGGGCGTGTCGCGAGACAGGTAAGAATCTGCGCAGAAAGTGGTCTAAAAGTGACGGACCACGCAGTTTTGCGCAAGTAAAAACAGTGCTTATATTAGAGTCGTATTTTTCAGTGAGAAGACTTTGGTCCCTGAAAAACAGGAGCTTTCGCAGTGCTGATTTGCCACCGGGGTGCAGTCAGCCAGTAGAAAGAAACAATTTCTACAACACCAAAACCCAGACGAGGTAAACCAGACAGTTTAGCGAAGTTGCTCAGGCAGCAGCACGCAATTCAGCAGGTTGTTCGTCTTCGTGATCAGAAGCGAACTGCTGGCATTCCTGTACGACGTCGGCAACAAACTGTTTCGCAGTCAGATGCTCGCGCAGGTAGCTGGCGACTTTAGAAAAGCGTGTTGAGACATACCAGGGCCGCAGATGATAGCGAACGGGGGTCGCCTGTTCGATGACCTGCATGGTCTGTTTAAAGTTATCGGAATCGATATTGAGTTCAGTGCTGTCACTGCAGGAAAAGAGCATTTGCAGATTGGGATCTTCTTTTGAGCCGAACTGCACTTCCAGTTTGAATCCACAGCTTTCTGCGAGCATCTTCAGACTGGACGGAGTGAAATTATGAATGTGAGCGTAATGAAACATTTTACTGCGCCGGGCAAAGGGAGCCGCGATGTTCGGACACTCGACATAGAACAGGCCGTTTTCCGCCATCATGCCTCGAATGTATTCCAGGGCGCGACGCGGCGAATTGAAATGCTCGATGACATGGACCAGCAGCACCAGTTCGCGGCTGTGATCGCGGGGTTGTTCAAACAGGTCCCCGCGTACCACATTGGTCAGCAGACGCTGCTGCGAGTAATCCTGAAAACCTTCGCCTGGCTCAATGCCTGTCGACTGATGGCCGTTGAGTTCGAAGACTTTTACAGTACAGCCAATCCCGGCTCCGACTTCGAAAACACCGGCATCGGGTTCAATATGTGGTTGCAGCTGACGGAAAATTCGTTCACCATTTTTCCAGGCACGCATGACGCGGCGATCCGATGGCGTCAATTCGCCATGATAGCTCTTACGATATTCAGTGGCATAGTAGTGGGCGAGTTCCTCATCTGTCGGTATTTTGCCATGCGCGACCAGACCACAGGCTTTACAGATGACAGACTCCAACGAATTTCCGTGCCGATCTCGATCACCAATTTGTTCGAACTCGGTTCCTGCACACAGATCACACTGTTTTTGTTCCATTGGGTTCACCACATTTATTCGCCAGAATTCAATGATTTCTATTGCTTCAGGTCCTTGAAACTCGAACCGGGGGCTATAGAACAGGTCAGATTGGCGTGAACACTAATCGGAGCATGAAATCAGGTCAAGATGAATCATTCCAAACCTGTATTTGAGGGGTATTTAGCAAAAACATTGGGGCTCGGAGCGACCTGGAGATTGTGTTCGAATGAGATTCTACCTAAAGCGCTGTGCTGCATTGTTTTTCCGGGCTCATGCCTGTACCCTAATAACCATTGGACTGATGAAAAAGTCAACTAGAATGAACCGGCAATCCAGCCTTCAAGCCGAAAGTATACAAAGAGTTAGGGAAATTCATGTCTGAGGGTAAAATCAAAAAGTTGCTCGTCGCCAACCGTAGTGAAATTGCCATTCGAATTTTTCGAAGCACACACGAATTAGGAATTCGCACGGTCGGCATTTATACCCATGAAGACCGGTATGCCTTGCACCGTACCAAAGCAGATGAAGCATACCAGATTGGAAAACCGGGTCACCCTGTGAAATCCTATCTGGATATCGAGGCGATTATCGCTCTGGCCAAGCAGAAGAAAATTGACGCAATCCATCCGGGCTACGGATTTCTCTCAGAGAATGCTGATTTCGCACAGGCTTGTGAAGATGCCGGCATCATCTTTATCGGGCCACGTGTCGAAACGCTGAAAGCGCTGGGTGATAAAATCTCGGCGCGCAAAATTGCTCAGCAGGTCGGCGTTCCCGTGCTGGGGGGAAGTGGCGAAGCGATAGTCGATGCCGCCTCGGGTCGGAAGACAGCCAACGAGATTGGTTTCCCGATTATTCTGAAAGCAGCACATGGTGGCGGTGGTCGCGGTATGCGGGTGGTCCAGAAGGAAGAAGATTTTGACGCAGCTTATGAGTTGGCACGGAGTGAATCTCTGGCAGCGTTTGGCAGCGAAGATGTTTTCGTAGAGAAATTCATCTCACGCGCCCGTCATATTGAAGTGCAGTTACTCGGGGACAAGCATGGAAACCTGGTGCATCTATTCGAACGCGACTGTTCGGTTCAACGACGTCACCAGAAGGTGGTGGAAATTGCACCGGCTCCTAATCTTGACCCGGCTGTAAGAGACGCGCTGTGCGAAGCGGCATTAAAAATTGGTCGGAGTGTGAACTACGAACTGGCGGGAACCGTCGAGTTTCTGCTGGACGCCGACACGAATCAGTTCTACTTTATCGAAGTCAATCCTCGAATTCAGGTGGAGCACACGGTAACGGAAGAAGTGACCGGCGTGGATATTGTGAAATCCCAGATCCTGCTGGCGCAAGGTGCTAAACTGAATGATCCGGGAATCCGCATCAATTCCCAGGAAGAACTACAGACACACGGTTTTGCGCTGCAGTGCCGCGTGACGACTGAAGATCCGACGAATAACTTTATGCCCGACTATGGACGCGTCGCGCATTACCGGTCTGCCAGCGGGATGGGTGTGCGTCTGGACGCGGGAACGGCGTTTTCGGGAGCGATGGTCTTTCCCTATTACGATTCACTACTGGTGAAAGTCACCACATGGGCACGAACATTTAGAGATGCGGCAGCCCGCACGGAACGCTGTCTGCAGGAGTTTCGAATTCGTGGCGTAAAAACGAACATTCCCTTCGTACTTAAACTGATCACACATCCGACATTCCTGAACGGCGATTGTTATACCCGGTTCATTGATGATACTCCGGAACTGTTCAAGTTTCCCAAGCGGCATGACCGTGCAACGAAACTGCTGACCTACCTGGCGGAAACGGTCGTCAACGGAAACCCACTGGTTAAAGACCGTGCGAAATCGGTTCGTCGCACACCTGCGCCGGTCCCCGCTTACAATAAGAAAAAGATCTCGCCGCCAGACGGAATGCGACAGAAACTGCTGGAGCTGGGCGCCGAGAAATTCAGCAAATGGATTCTGGAACAGAAGCCGCTCCTGCTGACGGACACATCATTCCGCGATGCACATCAGTCATTGTATGCCACCCGTTTCCGCACACATGATATGCTGCAGATCGCCGAAGTTTATGCCCATCATTGTCCGGAACTGTTTTCACTGGAAATGTGGGGCGGTGCTACCTTCGATACTTCCATGCGGTTCTTGAAGGAATCTCCGTGGCAGCGTCTGGCAGAGATGCGAACCCGGGTGCCAAACATCCTGTTCCAGATGCTGATTCGTGCTTCGAGCGCAGTGGGATACACCAACTACCCTGACAATGTCGTCCGTGCGTTCGTCAAAGAAGCCGCTCAAGCGGGCATCGATGTATTCCGCGTGTTCGACGCCTTGAACTGGGTGCCCAACATGAAAGTGGCGATGGAAGAAGTTCAGAAGCAGGGCGCTATCTGTGAAGCAAGTATCTGCTACACGGGTGATATTCTTGATGCTTCGAAGTCGAAATACGATCTGAAATATTACGTCAACATGGCCAAAGAGCTGGAGAAGATGGGTGCTCATATCCTGGCCATCAAAGATATGGCAGGATTGTGTAAACCATATGCTGCTGAGTTACTCGTGAAAACTCTGAAGCAGGAAATCGGCATTCCCATTCACTTCCATACCCACGATACCAGTGGAGGCCAGGCGGCTGCCATTCTGAAAGCTGCAGAAGCCGGCCTGGATATTGCCGATGGTGCTGTGCCTTCCATGTCAGGTGGAACGTCACAGCCTAACCTGACTACCGTCATCGAAGCCCAGCGATTCACCGATCACCAGCCAACCGTGCAGGTCAGTTACCTGGACGACATTTCTGAATACTGGCGTGCGGTTCGTAATTACTACACCGCTTTTGAAAGTCCGGTTCTGCCCGCCGGTGCCAATCTGTATGAACATCAAATGCCTGGCGGTCAATATACGAACCTGCTGCAGCAGGCACAGTCACTGGGTCTGGGAGATCGCTGGATCGAAGTCTGTCATGTCTATGCAGAAGTGAATCAACTGCTGGGTGACATTGTCAAAGTAACCCCCACCTCGAAAGCGGTTGGTGATATGGCGTTGTTCCTGGTTGCGAACGACTTGAGCTGTGATGATGTCGTGAACGGCGATCGCGATCTGGCATTTCCGGAATCCGTACTGGATCTGATTAGCGGCCGAATGGGACAGACTCCGGGTGGATTCCCGGAAGATGTTCAGAAAAAGATTCTACGGGGAGAAAAGCCGCTTACCGAACGACCGGGAAGTATCCTGCCTCCCGCCGACTTCGAGGATGCTGCGAAAACGGTTCAGAAGATGATCAATCGTACGCCCACCGATCAGGAAGTGGTTTCGTACCTGTTATACCCCAAAGTCTTCGAAGATTTTGCCGCGCATCAGAAAGCTTACTTCGATACGAGCGGTCTGCCAACCTACGCGTTCTTCAATGGACTGGAGCCGGAAGAAGAAATCGCTGTTGAGATTGCTCCCGGAAAGACGTTGATCATCAAGTTCCTGGCAGTCGGCAAGCCACAGACGGATGGCTGTCGCACGGTCTTCTTCGAACTGAACGGTCAGCCGCGTGAAGTCGTAATTGTGGATAAAGCATTGAAGCCACAGGACAGTGCGCGACGCAAAGCTGATTCCTCCGACCCCAAACAGATTGGTGCGGTGATGCCCGGCGTGATCGTCTCATTGAGCATCAAAGTAGGAAGTAAAGTGAAAGCCGGTGATCAACTGCTGATGCTGGAAGCCATGAAAATGCAGACGAGTGTTATTTCAGAGCAGGATGGCGTGGTCAAAGAAGTCCTTGCTGAACCTGGAGTGCAGGTTGAATCGGGTGATCTGTTGATCGTACTTGAGTAGGCTTATTCACTTCTACACAAGTGTTCCAGAACTGGGGAAATTTCCCCATAAATTCTGATTGCTTGATTTTACTGCAGGTAAATACCTCACGCATGTAATGTGATAAACCGCAAATTTGCAATCCAGTACTTATAAAACGATGTGCCCTTGAACCGTACAAATCTCACCCTAGATTACCTAGCCGTGCCAACATGGCCTTGACCCGGTTGGCAAACGCAAAAACAGGATTCATTTTGCTCCGATAGGCTAGAGAAATTTAATACCGACATAAATCTACGCCGATAGATTATTTAACAGGTAATCTTTACCAGCCTTAATCGGGTCTGGGCCAACCACTTCTCAACCGTAACAAAAGAACAGAAGTTTCCTGCTTTGGTTCTTTGAACTACTTGGAGCACTCGGCGAATGACTGGAGAGCGTCAAACTATCCAACCTCCACATTTTGTAATCTCAAGCGAGGGTGAGCTTCTAGGTGAAGATACCCCCGAGAACCAGGAGCTAGTTCGTCGTGTCGTTGCCTGTGTGAATGCCTGTGACGGGATCACCACCGAAGAGTTGGAAAGTGGCATCATAAAGGACATGCGTCGTGTGATTGCCCAGACAGCGCCGCTGTTAGAGGAACGCAGTCAGATGACCGAACTGCTGCGTCGTGAAATTCGCGCCGAAATGGATGCGAGAAATAAAAAGAATTAGGCTTCTCGCCTTACGGTTGAGAATTAATTTGAGCCACGCCGAATATAACCACTGATACGGACTTTGAGCTTACCCGTTGATTTGTGCCCGGCGGGCAGATTCAACCCAATCATCAACACGCCATCAGCCTGGGGTGTAAACTCGGCTTTCTCTCCAATCAGGAATGGCTTGCTCATTTTAGGTTTTCCCTTTTCCTGAGAGATGACGATTCCCATCAATGCTCCTGTGGGAATACCGTCAGCAAGTTCCTTCATGGCTGTCGAATGCGGCAGGCCATCTACAGTGGTCTTGATGTCGGCCACAAAATCATAGGTACCCATCGCCTGAATGCGTACCATTTTTCCCTTCGCCACCAGCCCTGCAGGTGTGCTCCAGTTACGTGCGACATCAATATCGAAATCGGAAGAATTGGAACTCATCAGTTTTTCATTGAGCTGTGTAATCATGGCTTTCACGCCAGGCACATCTTTTTGAATACTTTGAATCACCTCCAGCATCTCGCGGGATTTTTCATAGTCGCCCGCTTCAGAATACTTCCGAGCAATTTCTGCAGACTCTCTAATGAAGGAATCTTTCAGCTTGTCCGCCTGTACGTTGAGCTGCTTGACATTCGTTTTTTTGGAACTCTGTGCCATGAGGGGTTCTGACAGTAACATTACTGCCAGAGCGATTCCCAGAAACAGAAATTGAACATTCCAGCCAGCTCTGAAATTCAACACGATTCGATTCCTCTACTCGATTAAAATAAAAGTGATTACCTTTATTATGACGAATGACGGCTACTGTTGGCAATCAGAATCCTAAGTTCCATTGACTGCAGTGATGAATTACGAACATCATTATCCCGGCGGCCAGTGTAACGAACGTCCTCCCAGCAGATGCAGATGCAAGTGGTCGACGGTCTGCCCTCCTTCTTTACCGGTATTAACGATGGTACGATATCCCGATTCCAGTCCTAACTGCTTCGCCAGTTTTCCGACAGTTAATAACAAATGCCCTGCCAGTGCCTGATCTGAATCCTGCAGATGTGCAATGGACTGAATTTCCTGTTTCGGAATGACCAGAACATGCACGGGAGCCTGTGGATTCACATCATTGAAAGCCAGGCATAATTCATCTTCATAAATAATGTCAGCAGGGATTTCCCGATCGATAATTTTCTTGAAAATCGTTTTCTCACCAGACATTTAACCTGCCTCCTCCGTGTTTCATTCGATAGTAATTTAAAAATTCCGGTCCGAAAACTGAAAATAGAATCTGTGATCGTAAAATATTATCCAATTGGCTTGTTACAGTTTAAGTAAACAGCTGCTTGTAAACACCATACCCTCCTGCCAGCAGCAGACCCAGACAGGAAATAAACAGCATCAGATCCCACAATCGGCCGGGAGCTAAACGGGCATCAATTCTCGTATAGCGCAGATAGATGGCAGCCACTCCCAGCATCGGTAACATGATGGCCTGCATGGTTCCCGCGATCAAGACCAGTCGCACCGGATTGGCGCCTGTCAAAAAAACGGCAAGACATAACAGGGGCAGGATCAGAGACATGATTTTAATCCAGTTCTGCAGGGCATCCGGCTTACGTTCATCCACGACACCGAAGAATCGCAGACCGTCTGAGAAAATCCGAGCATTGGCGGCGTTCGCTACCAGGAAGGTAGAATATAAAACGGCAATCGCGCCGGACAGAAACAGCCACTTGGCGAACGTACCGAATACGGGAACATAGGCTTCCGCCAGGGTACTCACCATCCGCATACCATCCGGGTCAAGGCCCTCCTTGTGCAGCACCGCTACCCCCATCAGATAAAAGGCAAGTGTTGCGAATGTGTAAATGCACATCGAAGCAAAGGCGTCGATTTTCATCACACGCATCCAGCCCTTCGCTCTGTCCGCCCAGGCTTCGTCTTCCGAATGAGGACCGGTAAAGCGTGCATAACCCTTTTCCAGACACCAGTAGGGGTAAGCAATCAGTTCTGTTGCCCCCACTCCAATAATCCCGAACGCCGCCAGTGCAGTCAGCAAGGGGTTCATACCGCCTGTTGCTTCCGGAATGCCAAAGGAAAGCCCGCGGATGATTTCGTCTGTCGAGATACTCCAGATGTCGGATGTCTGCAGGGAAATCACATTACCAATTGTAATGAATGTAAATGAGACGACCAGGATTGTTGAGAGATGCTCAATCAGATTATAACGCCCATAGTACAATAGAAACGAAGTAAATATTGCGATCACACTGGCCCAGATCTTATCATCCCAGGTCTGAGGTTCGAGAATTGATTTTCCGTCCTGATCCAGCAGAGATTCCTCGTTACGAATTTTTTCAAGAATTACCTGCCCGGCTGCCTCAAGCCGTTCGATGCGCTGCTTCATTTTGACATGTCCGCGCAGATAGCGATCGCGTTCGGCAGGCGATAAGTCTGCCAGTGCTTTCTGCTCATCTTTTAAAGCTTCTTCCAGCTCCAGGTAATGCACAAATTCTTTTTCGGAAGGGTACTGAATGGCCTGGAGATAATCTCCTTTAATCGGCAGGGTTAATGCCAGCGCCTGTCCCACGCCTCCGACGATCCCGCCAAGCTGCCCGATGGTACAGATACTCATCACCAGCCAGAACCAGAGGATCCAGTTGGGAGTTTTCTTTCCCTGGGTATTGAGAAATCCGAGCCGGGGGCCAGGAACATGATTTAATGCGGCAAGTGTTGTTTCACCCCGTGAGATGGAATAGCGTCCCAGTTCGATCTGGACGAATACTTTGATCAGACAACCCACGATGATCAGCCACAACAGTGCGATTCCAGCCTGGGCACCTGTCTTGGTGGTCGCGATCAGCTCTCCGGAACCAACAATACTGCCCGCCACAATGAGTCCCGGGCCCAGTCGTTTGACAATCCCCCAGAAATCGGTCGGGGCTTTGATTGATTCTTCGAGAGTCGAATCAACGGAAGGATCGAGCGCGTTACTCTCCTGTTGAGATTCCATCGTACTCCTGTTTCATCTTTGTCTTCGACGAAGGGGACAGTCGAAACATTACTCAGAGCCGTAAGAATTCTAACAGTGATCACTCAAACTCAGTTTGCATTTCGCGATCTCATAGATCAATGCGTTCCCGATGATTTGAGTTGTTTTTCTGCGACCTCTATTGCTTTGAGCAACCCCTTTGCCTTGTTAAGTGTCTCATGATATTCCGTTTCCGGCACACTGTCGGCAACAATCCCGGCGCCGGCCTGTACGTAGGCCGTAGATCCCTGCATGACCAGTGTTCGAAGTGCAATACACGTATCCATATTCCCGGTAAAATCGAGATAGCCGACGGCTCCTGCATACGGGCCGCGGCGGTGTGGTTCAAATTCATCGATGATTTCCATCGCCCTGACTTTGGGGGCGCCGGAAACGGTTCCCGCAGGCAATCCCGCCCGGAGTGCATCCAGGGCAGAACGGTCCTCGGTTAATGTACCTGTCACATTGGAAGTGATATGCATGACGTGGCTATAGCGTTCCACCACCATCACATCCGACAGTTCAACCGAACCAAATTCACAGACGCGGCCCACATCATTGCGTGCCAGATCGATCAACATGACATGCTCGGCCCGTTCCTTGGGATCCGCCAGCAGTTCATCCGCCAGGCGTTTGTCCTCTGCTTCGGTTTTACCCCGTTTTCGGGTCCCCGCGAGCGGACGGATTGTCGTCACGCGATCTTCAACCCGCACCATGATTTCGGGAGAGCTCCCCACCAGATCCACTTCTGGCGTTTTCAACAGAAACATAAACGGACTGGGATTCACGACGCGCAGACTGCGATAGATATCGAGAGGCGACGCCGAAGTTTCCAGCTTGAGTCGCTGGCTTAACACGACCTGAAAAATATCACCGGCAACAATATATTCCTTACAGGCATCGACGGCTGATTCAAATTTCTGCTGTGTGAAATTGGAGGTCCAGTTCAGGTCCGGTTCGGCGTGTGTATCTACGCTGATATCCGCCATCTGTAATGCAGATGGATCACCCGTTTGAAACCGCTGACACGTCTGATCAATTTTATCGCAGGCACTCTGATAGGCGTCTTTCAACTCAGCTTCACTCAAATCGGCACCGAGGTGAGCGTGAGCGACGACCAGTACCGTTTTATTGATCTGATCGAATACCACCATATGATCGTATAGCGCAAATGAAAGATCGGGAAGCTGCCGATCATTTTCGGGAGCATGCGGCAAATGTTCCGAATAGCGGACCACATCATAACCCGCGTAACCGACTGCCCCACCACAAAAACGGGGGAGTCCGGGAAGCTCTGCTGCCTGATATTGACCGAGAATCGTTTCCAGTTCCTGCAGCGGATCTTCAACAGTTCGTTCCTCAGTCTGACCCTGCTGCTGGATCACCACCCGCTGCTCATACGCATCGACGGTTAAAAAGGGATTCGCCCCCAGAAAGCTGTAGCGGCTGATCTGTTCGCCCCCGACTACACTTTCAAACAGAAAGGAATAGGGGCCTTTTTCCAGCAGCTGATAGGCACTGACTGGAGTCAGGGTATCTCCGGTCAACTGGCGATAAACGGGGACCAGGTTGACCTGCCCGGAAAGTGATTTAAATGTTTCAAAATCGGGAACGTATTTCATGGACGATCTTAACTGCACTGTCTGTGGATGAACGGGCATCCCGGTTTCTCTAAAACTCAGAGTCGACTCTCTTATGAACATTTTCTTTCGGAGAGACAAGCTGCCCGTGACTCCAGTTCTCAAAAAACTCCAAAAAGTCTGGGGGATCGACCTGGAAAACAGCTGTCCTTTCAGGGAGTTTCGGATTTTTCAGTTTAGGAATCACTTGAGAGGAATGGTATTCAAGACACTCATTGCATAAAATGTAAGAACAACACGAATCTTAAAGCGCTTTCAACCAGAACCCCGTGGATTAGACTTTGTTTTCACGTAACGAATGAGTATGGTACTTGTTCCCCGAGTCTACACCGTTTGGGAATGAAAGTCACGTGAGTTATAATAACGCCAGAGATCAGATCACTACCCCATAGCTCTGGTCTGTTTCGAATACTATAAAGGAGAATAGGGTGAATTTGGACGCGTTCACTCGCACTAGTGGTGAATGGCTGAGAGGAATCGGCCCGGACTCCGATATCGTGATGTCCAGCAGGATTCGTCTGGCCCGGAACCTCGCACAGTTCCCCTTTATCAATCGCTGTACGGAATCGACACTGGGTGAGATCGAGCAGCTAATGCGCCCGATTATTACCGCACTCCCCATGGACGTAAAGCTGTCGTATCTCGATGTAAACAGCCTGGGTAGCCTGGATCGTCAGTTTATCGTGGAACGTCAACTGATCAGCCGTGAGCATTCCGAGCGATCCGGCCCCCGCGGTGTGGGCCTGGACAGTGAAGAAAACATTGGAATCATGGTCAACGAAGAAGACCATCTTCGCCTGCAGGTATTGCGCAGCGGTTTTTCGCTGAATGAGTGCTGGGATACCATCAACCAGATTGATGACCTGCTGGAACAGGAGGTGACCTACGCCTTCAGTGAAGAGTTTGGCTATCTGACCGCTTGCCCGACCAATGTCGGTACCGGGATTCGAGTCAGTGTGATGCTGCATCTGCCCGCGCTGGTGATCACCAAAGAGATCCAGAAGGTATTTCAGGCACTACAGAAGATCAACCTGGCTGTACGTGGTTTATACGGAGAAGGCAGCCAGGCCATGGGAGACTTCTACCAGATCTCGAATCAGGTGACGCTCGGCCAGACCGAGCATCAGTTGATCGACAGCATCAAGGAAGTTGTTCCCAATATCATTTCGTATGAAAGACGGGTCAGAAATTCGCTGATCAAGGAAAACCGTCAGGGTCTGCATGACCAGGTCTCCCGGGCATATGGTATTTTAAGCACGGCTCAGACTATCAGCTCAGAGGAAACCATGCATCTGCTCTCCAGTGTGCGAATGGGTGTGAACCTGGGATTGATTGAAGGACTGCCAATCTCGGCAGTCAATGAAATGTTTATCTTCACCCAACCCGCGCATCTGCAGAAACTGCAGGGAGGAGAACTGGAGTCCAGCGAACGGAACGCTGCCCGGGCCAACTATCTGCGACAACGCATCAGCGACGCCAATTCTTCCAACTGAATTCGTCTAGTAGATTGTCATTTTTAAATTTTGGGTTGATAGACATCACCAGAGTGCGACAACAGAGCACGTAATCAACACTACCAACGCTCAATTTGAAGCTTGACAAAGCACTAGAGTCGACCGCTGCGAAAGACACCATAGATCAGCCAGATCCCCAGCAGACTCGACATCATAAAGATGGGTATGCTGATAAAGATCAGATTTGAGTCCAGGGAAATGGTAATTGCCGAGGCCAGGATCAGAGCAGACATCACCATGCCGATGGCCAGTCGATTACCGGAGCGATCCAGTTCCGTGGTCAGATGATTGATGCCATTCAGTTCCAGGTGGACCTTGAGTTCATCATCGCTCAGTTTCCCCAGTGTGCGGCCAATCTGCTCGGGCAACTCATGCATGACTTTAGAAAGGCTGCAGGTTTCGGACCAGATCCGACTGACAATCGCTTTGGGATGATAGCGTTCAGAAGAAAGCCGGTAGATATAAGGCTCCATTTCCTGCGCGATATTCAATTCCGGGGCGATGCGAGTGGCGATCCCTTCCAGAGTGATCAACGCGCGAATCAGCAACATGATGTCAACGGGACAACGGATTCGGTGAATCGCCAGAATATTAATAAAATCAGTCAGCATTTTGCCAACACTGATCTCATCCATGGGTACGCCATAGTAATTTCCGATAAAATCCCGCAGATCCGCCCGTAGCAGCTGCTGGTCGACGGTGCGTTTCGCTTTGCCGATTTTCAATACGACTTCCACCAGTTTGGCTGTATCTTTTCTGGCCACATTCAGGAAGAGATCGACGAGCATATCACGGCGTTCTTCTTCCAGAATACCGATCATCCCATAGTCCAGCAGGCACAGGGATCCATCCGGCATCACACGAAAATTACCGGGATGAGGATCCGCATGAAAGATTCCAAATTCAAATGTCATTTTCATAAAAATGCGGGCACCGTTCGCCGCCACTTCATGGGCACTGATCGGCAGATTCTTGAGTTCGCTGTCATCATCGATTTTATAACCGTCGATGAATTCCATGGTGATCACATCACCCTGCGTCAGATCCCGATAAATTTTAGGAACATACAAGGTGGCATCATCCTGAAACAGACGACAAAATTCGTCGGTCGAACGGGCTTCGCGGGCAAACTGCAATTCGCGATGTATGGTTCGTGAAAATTGATTGACCAGCCCCGTGGGATCAAAAACTTCTGCATCGGGAAAATGTCGCTCGATCAGCATCGCCAGTTCATACATCAGGCTGAGATCCTGCTCAATCACGCGATCGATGTCGGGGCGTTTGATTTTCACTACGAGCGGCGTACCATCATGGTGACGGGCGCGGTGCACCTGCCCTAAGGATCCGGCGGCCAGGGGCTGAGAATCAAATTCAGCAAACAGCTCACTGATGGGAAGCTCCAGTTCGCGTTCCACAATGGCCAAGGCAATCTCACCGGGAAACGAAGGAACGCGTTCCTGAAGCTTGGAGAGCTCGCGAATCACATCGCGTGGCACGAGATCTGGTCGGGTGCTGACCACCTGACCAAATTTGATAAACGTAACTCCCAGGCTTTCCAGCGCCAACCTGATGCGTTTGGCTCGTGTGAGTTTGATCTCGGGTTCTGTACGCTTCCAGAACATCAGCCTGCGACCCCAGCGGAGGTAACGCCTTAACCCCAGTTGATCGACGAGGTCATCAAAACCGTAGTTCATGAGCACAGTCACAATTTCGCGGCTTCGACGTAGATTTCTGATTAAACGTAATGGATTTGAGTCCAAAGTCTTCTCCTGCAAAGCAAACGATCTCACGAAAACCCTCTTCAGGAAGTGCGGTGTCGCTATAGTTCGGTTTCACATTTTATCTTATCAGACTATAACAGACGTTCCTATGCAGCCAAGCCCCGATCCTGCTAAAATAGAATTCGTTCAAATCATAATCTGTTTCATCTGAAAGGCGGAGCCCGACATATGCGATTCATTCAATTGAGCCTGCTGATCATCGTTTGCCTGACTGTTCCCTGCCAGGGTGGTGACTGGCCTCAAATTATGGGTCCTTATCGAAATGGACATGCAGCCGCCAGTGAATCACTGGCAGCCGAGTGGCCCGCCGGTGGTCCCAATTTGAAGTGGCAGCGGCCTGCAGGAAGTGGTTTTGCGGGAGTAGCGGTTTTCCAGAATGTAGCAATTTTATTTCATCGCATCGACGACGAAGAAATCGTCGAAGCGCTCAAGGCTGATACCGGTGAAGTCCTCTGGAAACATCAATCTCCCGTCAGTTACAAAGGGACTTTTAACCCGAACGATGGCCCGATCGCGGTTCCCCTGATTTACAAAAACCGTGTCTATGTTTTTGGGATCTCCGGCCATCTGCAATGCCTCGACTTCAAGACGGGAAAACAGATCTGGTCGCGACAGACACACAAAGACTTTCAGGTCGGAGAAGGATATTTCGGCGTCGGCAGCACCCCCCTTATCATCAAAGATAAACTTCTGGTGAATGTGGGTGGCAAACGCCAGAATGCCGGCATCGTCGCTTTTTCACTGGATCAAGGCAGGACGCTGTGGCAGACCATGCCAGACGATGCAAGCTACTCCTCGCCGATCTCCGCCTATTTAAATGGCAGTTTCGTTGCCTTGTTTATCACTCGTCTGCATCTGGCTGGAATCGATCCGGAAAACGGGAATATTCTGTTTCAGTTTCCCTTTGGCAAGCGGGGTCCTACGGTAAACGGTGCCAATCCGGTTCGGGTCGGCACACATATTTTCGCCACTGCCAGTTACGGAGTCGGTGGTTTTTGGGGAGAGGTCAAAGTTAACAGCACCTCTGAAATCTGGAGAAGCGAACAGCCAATGTCCAGCCAGTATACAACGCCGATTGAATATGATGGTGCCCTGATAGGCATTGATGGTCGTCAGGATGTTGGCCCCGCGCGACTCGTTTGTTTTGATCCCGTTACCCGGAAAGTACTCTGGGCTGAAGAAAACTATGGATACGCGACCCTGATTGAAGCAGACAATAAGCTGTTGATTATGAAAACAGATGGTACACTCGTGATGGCGACCGCCTCGAAAGAAGAATACAAAGAGTTGGGCCGTGCACAGGTTTTGAATTCAACGACTCGTGCCTTGCCGGCACTTTCGAATGGCCTGCTGTTCGTCAGAGATACCAAATCTCTCAAATGCCTGACCCTCAACAATTCAGGTCAGTCTCCTGTTACTCCAGACAAGTCCAGCTCAAACTAAGGATTTTCAATTAAGATGCCAGTCAGTCAACGTGCCAAGAGTGAAGAACAGTTTGCCCGCGCCATGAAAGTTATTCCGGGAGGCGTCAACAGCCCCGCGCGTGCATTTGGAGCAGTCGGAGGCCACCCGGTTGTCATTGATCGGGGTGAAGGGCAGTACCTGTTTGACATTGATGGTAACCGCTATATTGACCTGGTGGGTTCCTGGGGACCTCATATTCTGGGACATCTGCATCCCCGGGTGATGCCGCGGATTGAGGAAGCTCTCAAGAAAGGTACCAGTTTTGGTGCCCCGACTTTAGTAGAAACAGAACTGGCTGAACTTGTCGCGGACCTGGTCCCCTGCGTCGAAAAAGTACGCATGGTAAATTCCGGTACTGAAGCTGGCATGAGTGTGATTCGCCTGGCTCGCGGCTATACCGGTCGAGACAAAATCATCAAATTTGCAGGCTGTTATCATGGTCATGTCGACAGCCTGCTGGTTCAGGCCGGCAGCGGCGCCCTGACACTGGGAACACCTTCCAGCCCGGGTGTCCCGCAAAGCTGCACCGCCGACACCCTGGTTCTGGAATATAATGATATCGAGCAGTTAAAAGAAACCTTCGTGCAAATGGGAGACCAGATTGCTGCGGTCATCCTGGAACCTGTGGTTGGGAATATGGGTGTTGTCCTGCCCGAGCCCGGTTTTCTGGAAACGGTGCGGGAAGTCTGTACTCAACATGGATCGGTCTTCATCATGGATGAAGTCATGACAGGCTTCCGTGTTGCCCTGGGAGGTGCGCAACAACGTTTCGAGATCATGCCGGACATCTGCATGCTGGGTAAAGTGATTGGCGGCGGTATGCCGGTGGGCGCGTATGGGGGGAAAGCGGAGATCATGGATGTGATTTCACCAGTCGGCAGTGTATATCAGGCGGGAACGTTGTCCGGTAACCCGATCGCAATGGCATCCGGAATCGCGACACTGGAGTGCCTGCGGGAAACCAATCCCTATGCCGCGCTGGAATCCAAAACCCGCCGCCTGACTCAGGGTTTGTGCGCCGCGGCGGCTAAAGCAGATCTGCCCCACACACTGGCAGAATGCGGTTCAATGTTCACCCTGTTTTTCAACCCGGAAAAAGTCACCAGTTATGCAATCTCTGCAAAGAATGATACGGCCCGCTTTGGTCGGTACTTCCAGGGCATGCTGGATCGGGGCGTCTATCTGCCTTGCAGTCAGTTTGAAGCCAATTTCACGTCTGTCATGCTGACAGATGAAGATATCGTACACATCATTCAGGCAGCGGAAGACGTTTTACAGGAAATAGGCTGATCAAACTGGAGACCGTCTAAGGTGTAAAGTCTGTCTGATCGTTGATGGCCAGACAGAACTCCGCCAGCAGACGAGCCGCCTGCTCCAGGTCGTCTAACGAAATGACTTCCACGGGACTGTGCATGTACCGGTTGGGTATCGCAACAATTCCCGTTGCCATCCCCCCCTGGTTTAACTGCATCGCATTGGCATCATTGCCGGCAGGTCTTGAGATTCCATTAATCTGACAATCGATTTCGTGTTCATCGGCGAGAGACTTTAATGACGAGAACACCACTGGGTTCACATTGGGACCTCGATAAACGACCGGGCCGCCTCCCACTTTGATATCACCATTTTCCTGCTTGCTGACTGCGGGACAGTCAGTCGCATGTGTGACATCGACGGCGATCCCGACTTCCGGCTGGATGGAATAAGCGCTGGTCTTCGCACCACGCAGACCGATTTCTTCCTGAACGGTTGAAACGGAAAAGACACCAACCTCCGGTGATTTCTGACTGACCTGCCTTAACGCTTCCATGACAACCCAGACTCCAACCCGGTTATCCATTCCCGGAGCAGATGCTAGATTATTCAACATGGGCCGAAAGCCCAGTTCAAACGTCACCGGATCACCAATGGCAACCAGTTTACGGGCTTCTTCCCCATTTTTTGCCCCGATGTCGATCCAGAGATCCTTGATTTCAGGAACAGTTTTGCGCTCATCTGGTGTCAGCAGATGAATGGCTTTGCGAGCGATCACGCCATGAATGGGACCGGAGGTCGTATGGACCTGCATATTCTGTCCCAGTAGCATCTGGATATCCCAGCCACCAATCAGATTCGCCCAGAGGTACCCGTCATCATCAATATATTGCACAAGCAGACCGATCTGATCGCAATGACCGGCAAACATCACCCGTCGTTCCGCTTTTGGATTTACAGCGGCAATCACATTTCCATGGAGATCTGTGGTCACTTCATCCGCGAACTCACCTGCGAACTCACGCACGACATCCTGGATCGGGCCTTCATAACCTGAAGGAGCGGGTGAATGCAGCAGTTTTTTTAAGAAATCCAATGAAGATGCATCCATGATTTTGATCCTGACTTGTGGAGGTTTTCGACTTCTATACGAATTAGCACTTCGATACGTTATCTCGGCACGTCTTCCGAAATATCCGATTGTAAGTATCTGTATTCTAGTAACTTATGAATTTAATTCAACATATCATTCAGAGCAGTTTTAGAGAGTAAACCCTCATCAGAATTACAAACTTTCTGCACAAGAAAAGCTGAAATAGTCCCCGTCTGACGGGAATCTCTAAGCTAGACTTTCTATACCCTGCGAGTCGATCTGCCAACACTGAATCACAGTCTTTTGACAGTCGTTACAGAATGCTCGTTTTACAAAGTGAACGAAAAACAAAAATTGAGTTACTACTGAAATTGTGTTATTTGCAGAAAATGATTGAGGCACAAATGACAGACTGGACCAGGTTACGTAAAGAGCTGATCGGTGAAGGAAAAAAAAGCCCACTGCCACCCGAAATTAAACTTCCGATGCTGCCCAAAGCGGTCATGGAGTTTTCCCGGAAGGCAGAAAACCCTGATACAACGCCTAAAGAACTCAGCAAAATCATCGAAACCGATGCCGGCATCTCCTGTGAACTGCTTCGAATGGTCAACTCCAGCGCTCTGGGTTTGAGGCGGAAAGTTTCTTCAATTCAACAGACCATAACACTCCTTGGCATCCGCACCACAAAACTCTTTCTGGTGACAACAGGTTTGAAACAGGCGATGTCAACCTCTGACTCGAAGCTGATCAATCTGCCAAACTTCTGGAGTACCAATCTTGAACGGGCCCTGATGGCTCGTGAAATTGCCATGTTGATGAAAGTTGATCCTGACGTTGCGTTTTCCGCAGCTATGCTTCAGGATTTTCTGCTCCCCATCCTTTCCCGGGAAAGTTTTGATCAATATCTGCAATTCACAATCAGCCAGGACAGCTCACCCTGTCTCCTCAGTGACTATGAATATGAGCAATTCACATGGAACCATTGCGAAGCGGCTGCTCATGTCATGCTGGACTGGTCATTTCCTGATGATTTGATCTGTTCCGTCTACCTGCATCATGAGGGATTAAAATTGCTGACCAATGAGGAGTTGGGCCAGACCCCGGCTACGGCAGTCGCGGTGGCGTCACTCATACCAGATCCACTCAGACAAAACCCGGAAGGTTTACAGGAACTGTTGAAGCTGAATGAGATATGGCCTGAATTTAAGCTGTTTGATCTGGCCGAGAAAATTGACCAGGAGCTGAGAGAAGAATCGACGGCAGCGGCGAATTATATCTCACTGAAAAACCGTCTGGAAAAATATGAGATGCTGCTCGCGAATGGATCGACTTTCTGAGTCGATACATAGACCCGGAGTCTGATTCAGAACACCGATGTCCCTTTCAGGAAGCGGTCGTTGAATAATCGCTGGACTGTTTCAGGCTTTTTTCCCACTTTTCTTTTTCTGATCTCACCTGCTCTTCGGTAGGAGTCTGTTGAGCAGCGGTCGTATCGCTCTTCAAAAGATACCGACCATCTTCGGTATGAGTACAGAACTGTTTGAACCAGAGCATTTTGGCGACATTTGGCTGCGGGCTGTAAAGCGTCACTGCGATCCCTTTTTCATAAAGATCATACAGCATGCCGAAAAAACCACTGGGGATGTATTTGACTGACGACAGTTCGACACCAATCGATTTACAAGCCTCCTGATCAACCAGGCGTGTCAACGTCTCGCGCAGCAGGGCGAGATCAGCTCCGTCCCAGATTTCCATTGTTCCGAAATCCAGTACAGTCACTCCTTCACGCTCATAGACGCTCATTCTGTCGCGTTTCGATGCCATGCCGTTGTACTCACTTTCTGCTTGTTCTTCTTGTTGAATATCAAAGCTGCTGAACAGTGAACTGTTAAGAAGATTGAATAGACGCAAAGCGTGGGCCATTAAAGCTCTGAATCGATTACTTCTGATTTCTAAAGCAGGTAAACCGCTATATAACTGAGACTTAAGAAATGTCAGCCGTTTTCAGATTCACAAATTCTTCATACGCGCTGTTGTATTTTTTCTACACCAGATCAACGTCGGGTGTAAAAAGACATCACAAAAGGTTTGGATGTGGAAACACACTAAAGAAGCATCCCTCTCAACTCTGTTGCAATATCTAACCTTCTCTACGAACAGCAGAGTACGAATGTTGGATTTTCGCAACAAGATCCCGGTTTCTACCACGACGTTTGAGTCGGAAAAACCTGACAGGGAAAAGCAGCGGTTCTGAACAACGACTTTTGTAAACAGACTGAGACACAACGGAATCCCCCGCTCATCTTCGAATCCTGGTGACAGCCAGAGGAAGAGACTGAAACAAACTGTCTTTTCGACCACAGCATCAAACCGGCAGACCGTTATTTATAATTTCGGATCGAGGCTGGTACTTCTGCCTGCATTTCGTGATACAGTTTCATCAGTCGTGCCACGACTTCGGGATGCTCGTCGGCAACATTGTCTTGCTCTGCAATATCCTGCTGCAGATTGAACAACATCATTGGCACTGGTTGATCGCCATTATGAATGCCCGGTTGCTGATCCGGCATTGCCTGTTCATAAGGCGCGATAATGGTGATTCCATCCGGTCCACGAGGATCAATCCAGTTTTTGCCTTTTCCTGCGAGCACCTGACGGGGAGAGGGCTTCACGTGTAACTTCCAGGGACCGCTGCGAACGGTAAACAGCGAGTTCCCTTTCATTGAATACAACGCCTGATGGGGTGTTGGCGCCTGTTTTGTCAATACGGGGAACAGGTCTTTGCCATCAATGACCCGGTCGGCTGGAACGGGAATCCCGGCCTGTTTCAGTATTGTGGGGAAGACATCAATCGAACCACAGACCGTATCAATTACCTGCCGGGGAGGAATTTTACCAGGCCAGCGGGCAATCATGGGAACGCGCAGACCTCCCTCCCAAGTGGTCGACTTCATCCCGGAAAGCCCTGCAGTATTGCCGCCAAACCAGGGACCATTGTCTGACGCAAAGATGACCAGCGTGTTCTCATCCAGGTTCAACTCACGCAGAGTTTTAAAGATCTCGCCAACACTCCAGTCCAGCTCGGCAATCACATCGCCATACAGGCCCGCGCCACTTTTTTTGTAGAACGCCTCTGAAGCAGCCAGTGGTTTGTGAGGCATGGCATGGGGCAGGTACAGGAAAAAAGGACCTTCTTGATTCTCTTGAATAAATTTGACCGCACGTTCGGTATAACGCTTCGTCAGGTTCGCCTGAATGACAGGATACTCCAGTAACTTTTCTCCCTGCATCAGATTGACCGGGCGCATGTCATTGGAATACAGAATTCCCAGGTAATCATCAAAACCATGCCGGGTAGGATAATATTCCGGATCATGGCCCAGATGCCACTTGCCGATACAGATTGTCGCGTACCCGTTCTCCTTGAGCAGTTCACTCAACAGAAGTTCGCTCTCGGCAATCCCCACTCCACTACGAAATTGTTGCCCATCCGGTGCGGGGTTATACCACACGCCATGTCGCCAGGGATAACGGCCTGTTAAGAGGGTCGCGCGCGAAGGAGCACAATAGGGAACAGGAACATTGAACTGAGTTAACCGTGCGCCCTCCGCAGCCATCTGGTTGAGATGCGGCGTTTTAAACCGGGGGTGGCCATAGCACTCCAGATCACCATACCCCAGATCGTCGGCGAAGATGACGATGAAATTCGGTTTTGCTGTTGCTTGAGCAGCAAACAGTGTCTGTTGAACACAGAAGAACACAAATCCAAAACAGAATACAAAGCGTTGCGCATTTTTCACGACGAATTCCTGTCCAAACGGGTTCACAACATCAATGACGGGAACATTTGAGCTGGCGATTCTCTGTCTTTCAGCATATCAGACCCCATAACCTATCGCAATCAATGATATTAAGTTAACCGGCAATCCCCGTGCTGTCAGTATTGGTAACCGTAATCACTTATATTCCGTACTGATATTTCACCTTGAGTCATCCAGCCAGATGAATTACTTTTCACTTCGAAACTGATTCATATTCAGCAGAAACTGCTTCACACTGCAAGGATGCAAGATGAACTCTGCCAAATTCTTTTTTACCCTGGCATTCGTTGGGGCCACACTGACCGGTTGTAGCAGCGCGGAAGATTCCAAACGTGCTCCCCGGGAAACACAATCTCCCCAGATGTCTGAACAGCCAGAGCCTGCATCGGCAGTGCCGGACGCTCCCATGGAGGCGAAGGAAAAACAAAAGCATGAAACCGTCCGTGTCTTTTATGGGACTGATCGTAATTTGACAGGTTCGACCCACCCCAGACAGTTTTTTGGAACCAGACGCGGCGGTTTGTCATTAGGTTTCTGCGATGTGAGCATCCCGAAAAATCACGAAACCGGTAAACTGGAATCTCCCAAAATCTGGAAACTGGAATTCCGGGAAAACCCTGATAAGCATGTGGTATTGAAATCAGTTGAGCCGGCCTCCGGATCAGACTTTTTATTACAGTTGAGACAAACCATTGAGGAATCAGTTGAAGTCGAAGACTCACCCAACGGCTTAGTCAGGGTCGGCGGGGAAGCATTTATCTTTGTGCACGGCTTCAACAACTCATTCGAAGATGCAGCGCGCAGAACAGCGCAAATCGCATACGATCTCAAATTCAAAGGGGCCCCGTTGATGTACAGCTGGCCTTCTCAGGAGAAAGGTTCTATCTGGGCCTATAAAGAAGATGGCCGTACTGCCCAGTGGTGTGAGGAAAATGTGACTCTGTTCATTGAAGCCATTGCGCGGGAATCCGGCGCCAGAAAGATCCATCTTATCGCCCACAGTATGGGAAACCGGGTCTTGTCAAGAGCATTGAAGAACATTTCGCAGAAACTGGCTCTCACACAGGAAGCAGAGCCACTGTTCAATGAAGTGATTCTGACGGCACCTGACATCGATGCGCAGGTATTCAAAGATTCGATCGCCCCGCACATTATTCAGACTGCAAAACGTTTCACCATTTATTCCTCTTCGGAAGATCTGGCATTGAAAGCTTCACGGATCGTCAATTCATACTGGCATCAGCGGCTGGGTGAAGGTGGTTCCTATCTGACAGTGTTCCCGGAATATAAACAGATCAATGTCGTCGATGCATCGGAAATCGATACGAACCTGTTTGCGCTGGGGCACTCGTATCATGCTGACAGCAATACTGTCCTGTCCGATGTCAAACTTGTGTTTCAGGGAATCCCTGCCAATGAACGGGATCTCAGCTCACTGCTGGAAAATCTCGCCTGGAAGTTTCAGAGTAACCGCAGCCTGCTGGGACGTGCGATTCGAGGAACGTTTCGTTAAACGACTGACGTTGATTCCATAGAGGTACACATAAAAAAAAAGAGCACACCAATGTGTGCTCTTTGAATGATATCAGAAATCTTTCGTAGCGTCTGATTATCCCAATGGGAATGGTTCCGGTTCCAGCAGGAATGGGAAGACACGAATAGGCTCCCCCATGGTAAGATCGTCCGGGTAACGCAACTGTGCAGCGCGGTCGGCAGCAAACTGCAGTTTCGTCAATTCAAGCCCACAGTAGTGATCTGCGTTTGACTCGGCAGCGACGTCTGCAAATACTTCTCCTGCTGAAGCAGCATGTCGACGCACGCCATGAATGCTGCCTTCACGGACTTTAATACCCGCTGCGGAAAGTTTCACCAGTCCTTTGAGGAAGCGTCCCGGAATGGAATCAGGTCCACAAACCCGCAGGAGACGTTCCCACTCATCATGGGCTTCCCAATAGAAACCCAGATTGAAAAAATCGATCGCGTTCAGATAATTCCGGTGCTCAACCCAGTTATCTTCGGTCAACGCCTTGGGTGGTTTTGGCTTATTGCCATAACTGTGCCCCTTGGGATCACGATAAGGGTGCGGCAAACTCTTTCCCGGCACAAACGTATACTCGGGCAGTCTGGATGAAGGTAGTAAACGCACAACATCAGCAACAGGATAAACCATCCTTTAGAATCTCCAATTTCTCTTTAGTTTAGCTTAGGTCTATAGATTCTGAGACCACATACATTCTAGATTGAACTTGTCTGGCGGGTACTGACTTATTGATTGTCGCAGGCATTGCAGACTCAAAGTCGGCACCTAACCTATTTATATTTAAAGGCTTCCGCAACGATAGCGCTAAAACCTCTCAAATTTGGGCTCCGCCCCTTTTCCAATCGGGCTCGGTCGCAATCGGCTCAAATCACTGCATGCTTAATACAGCCTGGAGCGAAAGGGGTAGGAAACTGAAAATCGAGCTCAAAAAGCTTATTTTCTAGCTTTGTTACCCCATCATATACAAGCTTTTTCGAACATAAAGAGCAGATTTTGCAATTTGGAGCAATTTCCGGGATTTCACACGAATCTCGTACTGATCAGGCGGAATAGTAATCTGAGTTTGAATCCAGGCATGGATTCCACAGAAGTCAGACCCGAAAGCCTGTCCAGTGATCTGAGAAGTAGGCCAGAGAAACATTCTCAAGCAGATGGAATGTTCTACGGAGACTATTGCCCTTTTTCAGACGTTCCTGTTTTTTTTAGCAGTTCCTCCTGCGCTTTGATCCTGCGTGCAGAGATGCTGCGAAACTCCCAGGGCAGTTTTGCATTTTCCGGAAGTGAGTCGAGAACGCTCTTCAGCTGTGCATACGATTTAAGGCTGGTATTTTCATTCTTCAAACGTTCGCTGCGGGAGAGATCATGCTGCTCCAGCGGATCCTCTGACAGGTCAAAGAATTCCCCCGTCGAATAAAGTTTGAACCGCTGATCCCTGATCACCCGCTGTTTGTAATATTGCGTCAGGCACCAGGAACGCCATGGCTCTTTGCGGGGTTGATTCAGAATCTGCGGTGCAAACGATTTCCCGTCGATCGTCACCCCATCGGGAAGTGGCGCATTCGCCAGATCAGCCAGCGTAGGCAAAACATCTGCGATATCGATCAGATCATCACTGATACGCTCAGTCCCCACTAGCTTAGGGCAATTGATGATGAGAGGCATGTTGATTCCCTGTTCCTTGAGGGAATAGATTCCTTCTTCCGAAATACGCCCGTTAATCCGCCCTCCCAGGCTCTGTTCTGCATTCTGATCGGTGCCATTATCTGTACCATTGTCGGGAACAATGAAGAGAATCGTATTATCACGAATCCCCAGCTCATCCATTGCTTTGACCAGTCTTCCGATCAGAAAATCAGAGTAGTTCAGCATGCCTGCAAACTTTTCGCGCGCCGTTAACTCTTTTCCAATATTGTGTGGCGTGTGAACCACCGGAATGTGAGTCAATATCGCGGAATAGTAGGCGCAGAAGGGTTTGTCCCGATGCGTCTTCATGTAATCAATCAGGTAATCCGTAAAGATATCGGGGCCAAACTTGCCTTTGGTCTCCAGCTGTTTGCCATTCTGGATCACATAAGGATCCCAATAGCGCTGCTTATGAGCCGGGTGCCCTTTCATACCTTCCGGAAAGAGACAGTATTCTTCGAATCCATGCTCCTTGATCGCATCTTTCTGCGCGGGATCAAACAGATCATTGATCTGCCATTTACCGGAAATGCAGGTACTGTAACCAGCGTCTCTCAGGATGCGCGCAAAACAGATCTCGCGGTTCCAGTCAAAATACCCGCCCCCATAAATCGCCGGGTCGTGGTGTGTGTGCCAGCCCGAACGAAATGGGTAACGCCCGGTGAGCAGCATATGACGTGTTGTACTGCAGACAGGAGTCACATAACAGTTGCGAAACCGCAGGCCCGTATACGCCAGATGATCGATGTTCGGCGTCTGATTCTCTTCACTGCCGTAACAGCGAAACCAGTCCTTGCCGACATTGTCGAGCAGGATAAATATAATATTGGGACGCTTGTCTTTTTTCTCTTCCGCCTGCGCGGGGAGACAGATCAAAAAACAAAAGCAGATACAGACAGTTTGGATCAAATGCTTCATAAGACTTCTAACTTCGATGCTGAGTAGACCGTTTTTACTTCGTTATTTCAGGCTGGGGAACCATTAAGACAGCAGCAGATTCGGCACGTATTTTATTGATCTGCGGAACCACTTTCTCTGTCGCAATGTACCAGGCCATCCCCAGCAGCAACACAAAACCGATTCCCGCAAGCAGGTTCATTACTGGTCCATTACGATGTTCTCCCATTATTTTTTTACTGCTGGTCAACAAGAGCAGTGCGCCTGCTGCCAGGGGAGCAGCGACGACAGTCACCGCCTGAGCAGCCACAATCGCAGCAACCGGTCTGGTTCCCGATTCAATTACATATAACGCGACAAACATGCCCGTCAATAAAACCGCTGCCGTCAGGATACGTGTCGCTTTATCCTGTGGAGTCCCACCTAATCCGAGACTGTCTGAGAGAATAAACCCGCCAATCATCGAATTCACAATAAAAGATGAGTAAGCGGCTGAGAACAATCCAATGCAGAACAGAATCTGGCCTTTATCTCCAAAAAGAGGCTGTAACGCGTTTCCCACATCGGCGACGCTGGTCAGAGTCATGCCTCGGAGTACAGCGGCTGCTGTCGACATAATCATGATCGTGATTAAAGCCATGATGGAGGCACTGATACAGGCATCGATTCGGCCATCATTGAGGTCTTTTATATTCCAACCTTTGAAACGCGCCAGATAAGACTGATAAAAGGCAGCAGTGATGACAAATGTGGTCCCAATCAGACCCAGCAGGGAAATGTCTTTAATCGACTCCAGTCCTCCTTTACCAGAACCGGGAATCACACCTTGTGCCATTTCTACCAGATCCGGTTTCGCAAAAAAGAGATTGATGGCAAATGATGCCAGCATCACGGCCACAAAGACAGACATCAGTCGTTCGACCAGCTTATACAGGTTCTTAAAACCGAACAGAAACGCGATCGAAATGGCATTGAAGATCACGATCCCGTATTTGAAATCAGTATAGTTTTCCAGAGCCGAGTGCACACCAAGATTATTCCCAAACTGATACGCGGCGGAAATGAAGAATACGCCACACCCAATCAGTACGGTCAAAGGACGCCCGACCGTTTTTGCCAGCAGCGTACACGTAGACTCACTGGTAACAGTACCCAGTTTGGCCCCCAGTGAAGTATAGACGAGCATGAAAATCACAGACACCAGCACAACCCAGATCATGCTGTAACCTTCTTTGGCCCCCAGATTGGAACTGGTCAAAATACTGCCGGGACCAATCACAACACAGGCGGTCACCAGTCCGGGACCAATCCGCTGCCACCAGTGTGGCTTGACACTCACTGCTTGTTCTTCTGTCACGTTACCGGGTATCCTCATGGTGTAAGTTTCATCTGTGGGACGCAAAGCATCAGTTATTTATTATGCGAAACCTGTCGCGTTACACAATCCATTTCCTACTTTGTCCGGTTTTATTTTGGAAACAGTCAGTGTACCATTTACTATTAATAGAGGAATGACCGGAAAGTCAGTTTCGATTCTTCCTGTGCTCACCACCTGCATGCCCCGGTTACAAACCTTAAGTCACCAAAGACAAGATAAGGATACTGCAGTGAAACGATTACTTACATTACTTTGCCTGGCTGGCCTGATTGTGACTCCTGCTCTGCAATCCGCGTCTGCAGCTCCCCAGCAGAAGAAACCAAACTTTATCGTCATCTTCTGTGATAACCTCGGTTATGGAGACATCGAACCCTTTGGTTCCACCGTGAACCGTACTCCCTGCCTGAATCGCATGGCTAGAGAAGGACGCAAGTTTACTCATTACTGCGTAACGGCTGGTGTCTGTACTCCTTCGCGTGCCTCCATCATGACCGGCTGTTATTCACAGCGGGTCGGCATGCACTGGAATCCACGCGACGGTCAGGTGCTGCGTCCCATTTCACCTTACGGATTAAATCCAGATGAAATCACCGTCGCCGAAGTTCTGAAAAAACAGGGCTACAAAACCGGCATGATCGGGAAATGGCACCTCGGAGACCAGACTCCTTTTCTTCCCACCAGACAGGGTTTCGACTACTTTTACGGAATTCCCTATAGCGATGATATGACGCAGGCAGTGGGACAACGGCTCGGCGATCGACTCGATGGCAAAAACTGGCCCCCCCTGCCAGTGATGCTGAACGATACTGTGATCGAAGCAGGCGTCGACAGAAATTTATTGACCAAAGACTATACTGAGAAAGCAGTCGAATTCATCGAGAAGAACAAAAACCAGCCTTTCTTCCTCTACTTCCCACAAGCCATGCCTGGCAGTACCAGAAAACCCTTCGCCAGTGATGCCTTTCGAGGGAAAAGTAAAAACGGTCCCTGGGGAGACAGTATTGAAGAACTCGACTGGTCTACCGGCCAGATCCTGGACAAACTAGTTGAACTGGGTATCGATAAGAATACTCTGGTCATCTGGACTTCGGATAACGGCTCTCCCATGGCCAAAGATATGAACAGTACAGAACGAGGCACGAACAAACCATTAAATGGTCGAGGTTACACAACTTCAGAAGGGGCATTCCGTGTCCCCACCATCGTGTGGTGGCCTGAAACGGTTCCTGCGGGAACCGTATGTGAGGAACTGGCAACGACAATGGATCTACTCCCCACATTTGCCCGGCTCGCCGGTGGAAAAGTTCCCTCGGATCGGATCATTGATGGACATGACATACGCCCCCTGATAATGGGGGAAGCAGATGCAAAAACTCCCTACGATGGCTTTTACTATTATGCAATGGAACAATTGCAGGCCGTGCGCAAAGGTCCCTGGAAACTATTTGTCCCTCTGAAAGAATTCAGCCGCCACCCACACTTCAAAAAAGGGGAAGGCTCCAGGCCACTGCTGTTTAATGTGGTCACCGATATCAGTTCGGAACACAACGTAGCGGACCAGCATCCTGAAATCGTGAAAGAGCTAATGTCACTGGCTGAAAAAGCCCGCGCCGATCTGGGAGATACAAATCACCCGGGAGCCAACCAGCGTCCGGCTGCCAGAGTGGATCATCCTGTTCCACCAACTTTGAAAACAACATCTACAAACTAAAGCAACACCTTCAACCATTCCTCGCAAACCTGAAATAGAAATAAAGAACCTGATGCACTCCCTGGAAACTGACTGCCAGACAGTCAAACAGAAAATTGACTCCAATCACCCTTTCCTGCTGCTTGACTGCCGCGAACAGGAAGAACACACTCTGGTTAACATTCCTGTAGCGCGTCTGCTGCCGATGAGCGAGATCCAGGATCGCATTTCTGAACTGGAGGATCAGCGTGAAGCAGAAATCATCGTCTACTGCCATCATGGCATGCGCAGTCTGCAGGTAGCGACCTGGATGCAGCAGCAGGGATTTACGAATGTCAAAAGCATGCAGGGCGGGATTGATGCCTGGTCCTGCGAAATCGATAATACAAAGCAGCGATATTGAACTGTTATCTGGCAGTAGTAATATCTGCCTGATATCATTTGTGAACCATTGATTGATCCACCATAGTCCGCCTGCCTGGGAGTTTCACATGTCTTTCGAACAAGTTTTTTTTCTGTTGCCCATCGTAGCTGGCATCGCCCTCAGTAATACGACTGTGACTGCCGCTGAAGAGCCACTGGTTTTCATCTCTGCTTTTGCTCCCGGTGAAAAAGGGGCCATCCATGCTTATAAAATGAATCCCCAGACCGGTGAACTCAAGCTGGTGGAACGCACATCAGATGTGGAACATCCATTTTTTCTGGCGGTTTCACCCGATAACAAATTCCTGTACTCCATTCATGCGCCGGGAAAATTCAGTGGAAAAAATAATGAATTCGTTTCCGCGTTTGCACTGGAAGGTCGGACCGGAAAACTCAAGTTGCTGAATCGACAGTCCTCTCTGGGAACCGCATCCTGCTACCTCGATATCGACAAATCCGGCAAGGCGGTCGTCGTGGCTAATTACACGACAGGCAGTGTCGCCTCTTTGCCGGTAAAAAAAGATGGCTCCCTCGGCGAATCGCAAACATTCATCCAACATACCGGTTCGAGTGTCAATCCTCAGCGACAGAAAGAACCACATGCACACTGCAGTGTGATCAGCCCTGATCAGAAATTCGTTTTCGCTGCGGACCTGGGACTCGATAAAATCCTGGCTTATCAACTTGATTCTGAAACAGCTAAACTGACTCCAGCGAAACAGCCTTTCGTAAGAACCATCCCCGGCGCCGGCCCCCGTCATTTGACATTCCATCCTGACGGAAAGCAGCTGTATGTGATCAATGAACTGAAAAATTCGATTACAGAATTTGACTACAATCCCGAGTCAGGCACGCTGATCGAAGGACAGACCATTTCGACATTACCGGAAGACTTCTCCGGCACCAGCTACTGTGCTGATCTGAAATTCACTCCCGATGGGCGATTCCTGTACGGCACCAATCGCGGTCACGACAGCATCGCCGCTTACCAGGTAGATGACCAGGGCAAATTGACCTTACTGGAAATCGAACCCAGCCTGGGCAAAGGTCCTCAGAATCTGGCTGTCACAGCGGATGGGAAATATCTGATCTGTGCGAATATGCCCGGCAACAATGTCGTGGTCTTTAAGATCGACGACAAAACAGGAAAACTCTCTCCCGCAGGAGATCCAATAGAAATCCCCAGTCCGTCCTGCATTATGATTCGTTAATCAGTCTGACTGCTTATCATCTGTCTTAGGTTCAGCAGTCTCTGACTCTTCGGGATGTCGGGAATCGTATTCGTCCATCAGCGTGGACGGACAGGTTTCTTCCTGGTCGCATTGTTTACAGATCACGTGAATCAGGTCAGAGCCTCCCAGCTTCAACTGATTCTGTTCACAAAACTGATACAGCTCTCTCAAGTGTGTACAAACCATGGTTTTATCATCCTCCATTACAAGTTCATCACTGACAGAGATCAAGTAACACCATCAAACTTTTACCAGTGATGTGTGCCTGGCAACCATTGTCGATTTCAGCCACCTGTCAGTGCAAGTTCAAACAGGACCGTTTCCTGATCAACAGAGAATAAAAGGTTCAACGATCATACAAAAACAGGATTTTCACTGGTTGTCACCAGCGTCTCACAGAGTTTAGGATGCTATTATAAATCATCAATTCCGTTTTTACGATCCTTTATAGATCCTGGTTCTCTACCGCCAATTGCGCCCGGGCCCAGACCAGTTCGAGTAGGTAACAGATTTACCATGAATCAACAAACTCCTCCCTGGACCTTTCTGCATGTGAATGACAGTCATATGGGAACCGCGCGTTCTTATCGCTTTCGCCCCGCCATCAATAAACGCTGGGCGTCAATTAAACAGCAGATCGCAGCCATTGACGCCGATCTATTACTGCATGGCGGTGACCTGACACGAGACGGCGATACTCATGAATTTGAATATCAGCAGGCACGTGAGGATCTGGATACACTTCCCTTCCCCACCTTTGTCATCCCCGGCAATATGGATGTGGGCAACAAACATGCTACGCAGACCGGAGTCAAACATCGCTGGGATCCCAAAGGGCTTGGCTGGAATGATCCCGATCTGAATATGACGGCGAAACGCCTGGACCTGTTCAGCAATTATTTCGGCCCTCTGCAGTGGTCATTTCTGCATCGCGAGGTACGCTTCACAGGATTCTATGCTGCTGTTGCCGGCACTGGATTGCCACACGAACAACGTTTCTGGCGTTTTGTGGAACGTCTGCCTGATCTTCCCCCGGCAAAACACCATGTTGCCGTCATGCATTACTGGCCGTTTATGGAACATCCTGACGAACCTGCCTGGGATCTGACCGACGGGGATCAGTATGACAACTGGTACTTTTCCATAGATCCGCCACATCGTCAGCGATTGTGGGAGATTCTCAAAGCGGCGAAAGTCGAAATATTGTTCTGTGGTCACGTGCATACGGGACGTCCCGTGCAACACGTCGACGGCATTCGCGTCTACCGCACCCAGGCAGCCGGCAATACAGGCCAACTCAGTGAACGCTGGCCCGAAGCGGACACGCGTTTCGGCTTTCATCGTTGCGATGTAAGTGATTCCGGGATTGAAGTCACCTTCATACCGGGAGAAGATCAGTGTGAAGAGTTTGGAACATTCGGTCCACTGGGACACCCTCCCATTGAAGAGCGTGATTATTCCGTGGCGGAAGAACAGCCTCCCCTCCAGCCTGACGAAGATCTTTGAAAAGATTTTGTTAATCGGTAACCTGCCATGAAAGTCTCTGTTTACATCGCCACCAGTCTGGATGGTTTTATCGCCCGCAAAGACGGAGCGCTGGACTGGTTGCCCGGCATCGAGAGCCCTGAATCACCCGAAGGTGAGGACTATGGCTATCATGAGTTCATGGACTCCATTGACGTCCTCATCATGGGACGTAATACATTTGAGACGGTACTCTCTTTCGAAGGCGACTGGCCTTACGGTGACAAACGCATGATTATTCTGAGCAGCCAGCCAGTCACCATTCCAAATGAATTAACATATTCTGTAGAAGCATCCTCCTCTCCTCCTAGCGAACTGATTGAGCAACTCGCAAAAAGGGGATTCCAGCATGTCTACGTTGATGGGGGAAAAACGATCCAGAGCTTTCTGAGAGCGGGTCTGATCGACGAACTTATTATCACCCGTATCCCGATTCTGATTGGATCAGGCATTCCACTGTTTGGTGAAGCAGACGCTGACATCCAGCTCAAACATCTGGAGACACAAACTTTTTCCAATGGGTTAGTGCAAAGCAGATATCAGATCATCTGAGATCGGTTTATTCAGCGATTTTCAATGCAAGACGAATTTCTGCCAATTCGACTGTTCGCTCGACTTGTCCAGAGACTATATTGTCAGCTGTTAAAACTCAAACTTCATCTGTCTCATTGAAAGGAAATCAGATGCTTCTCCGATATCTCCTGGTTGCCATGCTAAGTTGCAGCTTTTTCTCCCCATCAGCAATTGCAGAAGAATCCGAAACAGATGCCGAACTTTTGAAGGCGGTAAAAACTCTCGATGAAGCATTCTCCAGACGGGATAAAGCAACAATCCGCAGCATGACCGACCCCATGCATATGTCGATCTCACCCTCATACCAGTTTTTCACACAGGAAGATCAACTGAAAGCCCTGCCGGAATTGAAACTGACACTCTTTAAATCCGGTCCTAAAACCATAATTCACCCCACACCCCGGACTGCTCTGATTCGATACGAAGCCAATATTGAGGGTACCTTTGAAGGAAAAACACTGGCAAAGCATGTTCAGATTCTGGAGTCGTGGGTCAAGAAAAAAGGGAAATGGATAGAAACCTCTTACCAGGAAACCCCCTTACCCTGAACCTGTTTAAAAAAAGACAAAGTCAATCAGAATTTGGTAGCGAACGCATTTGGTCTCTCATGATCCGGAGGACTGCTTCGCTGCTTCTTTCATCCAGGTCTGCAGCATTTCGCGCAGTAACAGGAGTTCCTTGAACAATACTTTCCGATCCTGGTTGGCGTGTTCGAAACACCAGGGACCTCGAAAGCCAGAGTTCCAGCCGATCTCAAAACAGCGTTTGAGATCATATCGCGGATGCTCGCCACGTGGTCCCAGCTTTCGTGCTTTGAAATCGCAGGTTACCGCGATGGGAAACGTCTGCTTCAACCCGGCATAGCGAATCTTATCGTTGTTCCAGTTACCCGTATCCGGGCAGGCGGCGACATTCTCACCAATCAGATCAACCAGCTTTACTAGCGAAGCCGGGTCGCTCTGCATCCAGCCATAATTTTCAACCAGCAGTTGCACGTTGCGTTCCGCGCCGTATTCGCACAACTCGCGATAACTGGCCACATGAATTTTCATATCGGGCTTTGGCACCAAAGGCAACGGACGTGCCCACTTTAAACCCAGGTGTGAAGCCGCATCGATGGATGCCTTATAGGTGTCCAAAGCTTTGTTGCGAACTGCAGTATCAGGACTGTTCATATCCAGTTTTGGTTGATTCATTTTCAGATTGGTCAAGACACAACCAGCCTTGTCGGCTGCTGCGCGAACCTGATCGAGATATTTCGGATCGGTGGAAGCCAGCGTCGAAGTATTCAAATCAATCACCGTCATCCCCAGTTCGTCTCGCATGATGCGAGGCAGTTCCAGCAGGGTAAGTTGATTTTCTTTCGCTCGCGGCGACAGTTGATATGTCAGAGAGGAAGTCGTGATCCCCAGTTGGCTGTCCAGCGGTTTCGCGACCTGCTGCTGTGTGTCCTGCCCGACAAGCGAGGGCGGCGTCCCCAGGCAGGAAGCTACGACAGCACCACCGCTTACGTTCAGAAACTGCCTTCTAGAGAACTTCATGATCGCTTCCCCGCTCCAAAACAGTATAATACAAATGACTCCAAAACCATTTGCCAATTGATAATCTTCTGCGACATAATGAAATCGATCACAAGAAAATTCAGAACCACAGCGATTCTGTGAAACGAATATTCAACTTACCGGGTATGCTAATCAGAAAGTGATTCAAATCAGGGCCTGACTATCACCGTTTGTAAATGGATCCCGTTGATGTTTCTATCTTACCTTCGCAGTTCACTTATTCCACTGCTTCTCCTGCTTTGTTTTGCAGGCAACAGGGAAGAAATTCTCGCAATAGAGTCACAGCCGGTAAAACCACAGCCGGGGACATCTGCGGGACCACTCCGGTTCAAAGATATTCGCTATCTGACCCGATCTCTGCAGGATTTCAAAAATCAGAAGGCATTTGTGGTGATCGCCTGCAACACGACCTGCCCGCTGGTGAAACGCTATCTCCCGCGACTGAAGGAACTGGAACAGCAATACCGTCCACAAGGCGTGCAGTTCATCGCACTCCATACCGGTCCCTCCGATTCGATCAGGGAAATTGCAGAATTTGCGATCGTCCATGAAATCCCATTTCCCAATGTGCAGGATTTCCACAGCCAGTCCGTGAAAACACTTGGACTGGTGCGTACTCCTGAAGTCGCGGTACTGGATTCTGATTTTAAACTTCACTATCGTGGCCGCATTGACGATCAATACCGGATTGGGGGTGCACTTCCCCAGCCAACAGAAAATAATCTGGCAGACGCAATCAAGGCGGTTCTTAAAAACGAGCCGGTTCAAATCACCGAAACCAATGTGGATGGCTGCACAATTACCTCACACTCAGTGAGCCGCACAGCGAAATCTGTTACCTATCATAAAGACATCCAGCCACTGATCAAAAAACACTGTCTCGACTGCCATCGCCCACAAACCGAAGCCCCGTTTGCTTTAACGACACTGGAAGAAGTCCAGAATAACGGAGCCATGATCTCAGAAGTGGTGCAGGATCAGCGGATGCCCCCCTGGTATGGCGGCAGTTCTCATGCGGAATTTGCCAACCATCGCAATATGTCCCGACAGGAGCGTCGGATGATTGCTGACTGGTATCAGGCAGGGATGCCCGCCGGAGAAGAGCCTGATCTCCTCACACCAGTCCCTGCTGCTCAAGAAAAATGGTTGATTGGTGAACCAGACCTGAAAATCAGCATGCTGGAGACCCATACGCTTCCCGCAGATGGCTATATTCCGTATCGCTACACTGTGCTGCCTTATATTTTTCCCGAAGATACCTGGATCTCTGCCATCCAGATTCGTCCCGATAATCCCGGTGTCCTGCATCACTGCAACATGGCCGCCGTCAGCCTGGCGAAGAAATGGGATGAATCCAATTTTGTCACGGGCAAAGTCCCGGGATCAGGCCCGACGATACTTCCTGGAGAGCTGGGAATTCTTATCCCTAAAGGAAGTGCCCTGGCGCTACAGATTCATTACACATCGACGGGAAAACCGGAGCAGTGCAAAATTTCCGTAGGCTTTAAATATGTGGAAGGCAAAGTGCAGAAACGTTATCGCTTTCTGATTATCCGGAATACAAAATTTACCATTCCCCCTGGTGCGTCCCATCATGAAGTCCGGAATTCGAAAACACTCGACCGAGACGCGCATGGTATCGGCCTGTTTGCCCACATGCATCTCCGTGGAAAGGACCTGTCATTTCTGGCACATTATCCGGACGGAAAAGACGAATCGCTGTTGATCATCCCCAATTACAGCTTTGACTGGCAGATCGGATATCTCTGGAAAGATCAGCGTCACCTCTTCCCCGCGGGTACCCGCATCGAAGCGATTGCGCATTATGACAATTCCGCTTTCAATCCGTTCAATCCGGATCCCACTGCCAGCGTCAGAAACGGGCCACAAACCTATCATGAAATGATGTACGCCTTCTTCTTTTACACATACGCCGATGAACGACTCAATCTGACCATCAACCCGAAAACCGGACAGGCTGTTAAATAGTTTGACGGCAAACGAATCTCGCTCTTTGAGCTGGTAACAGGCGACGGGTTTCTTTTTTCAGGAAAGTGTTTCTACAGCAAAATTACCACCATCAATATTAATTCACACCAGAGTTCGATTGCTTGATGAGAGATATCATGCGCATCCTGTTTCTGATTTCCGGAAATAATGTCCCCTCATCCCGGTTTCGCATTTTGAATTATCTGCCTTACCTGCGTAAATCGGGAATCGAATACACAGTGCTGGCCAGTTACCCCGAAAAATATGATCACATCCGCTGGCTGGGATATCGGCTTAGTTTTCTACTCAAATACTTCATACGTTATCTGCATTTTTTGTACGCCAGCCTGAAACGATTTGATATTGTATTTATCGAACGGGAACTCTTTGATCATAAGAATTGTCATCTCGAGCTCCTGTTCACAGGGCGGTTCAGTAAGACGGTATTGGATATCGACGATGCAATTTTTCTCAGATATCCGGAGAAGTTTCGTGTGCTTGCTGAGAAAGTGAATTTGCTGATTGTCGGAAATCAGAATCTTTTCGAAGAAGCCAGGAAACATAACGACAAGGCTCAACTCCTGCCAACGTCTGTCATTACCAGCAAGTATCCCGTAAAAGATTACAGCGTGCCTCAATCAGACAAGCCGATCATCGGCTGGACTGGCCTGGATATCAATATCCCCAACCTGAATCTCATCACAAATGCATTGAAGCGATTAGCTGAGAAACACAAATTCCTACTCTGTATCATCTCAGAAACGCCGGATCCGATACTGAATCTGTCTTTGACTAATGTTGATGTTCGTCATATCGCCTGGAACCAGGAAACGGAATACCAGGATCTGGCAGCCTTTGATATTGGCATCATGCCCCTGGAAGACGATGAATGGTCCCGTTTTAAATGCGGTTTAAAACTGCTGCAATACATGGCGCTGGGAATCCCGGCTGTCGCTTCGCCCGTGGGAGTGAATGCCGAAATTATCGAACAGGAGCAAAATGGTTTCCTCGCCAGTACGGAAGAAGAATGGTATGAAATTCTTCAACACCTGCTGATCACACCTGAACTGCGAGAATCTGTAGGTCTGAGAGGTAGAAAAACGGTAGAAGAAAAGTTTGATGTTGCCAAGAACAGCCTGCTTATGAAGCAGTACCTCGAACAGGTAATAGATGGCTCTGTTAAATGATAAGTATGGGATTCAGTCTACAGACCACTCTCCCTGTACGTAAAAAAGCCTCACTCAGAAATAAATCTGAGTGAGGCTTTA